>ULWT01046549.1_pt1 | contig 22050 bp, 19 predicted proteins | sample 1960611 | NCBI WGS metagenome assembly ULWT01 (sample SAMEA4835819, study PRJEB28245) | human gut metagenome | biome: gut microbiome; material: fecal sample | place: Denmark | collected 2008
TCTTTATTCATTTTATCATTCAGAATAATCGGTGTCTTTAACCTGCCCTTTGCAAGCAGTGTAACCAGCGTAAATATCAAAACTGCAAGCAGCAATAAAACGACTGCTACGATAATAACAGCTTCCTGCACGCTGTCTGCGATTAAAAACACACCGGCGACCAGACAGCACCCGCCTAAAATTCCCGGCGCGCCAAAGCCCGGTATAAGGGTTTCAATTCCTACAAAAAGAAAGCCAGCCGCCAGCAGTACAATTCCCAAAATCATAAAACCGTCCATTGCCCTTCTCCTTTCCTTTTCGCTTCTTTTTTTCTTTCTGTTTACAGTATATACAAAAATCACCGAAAGAAAAGACATAATCACGCAATACCGCATCTTTTATCCGCAACTGTCACTTTTTGATATGCAACTGTCATTTTTATTTTGGAAGTGTCACGTCAAATTCTGTTTTTCCCGGTACGGAAGTAACGGTAATCGTGCCTTGATACTGCCCTGCAAGCTTCCGCACCATCCACAGCCCCAGTCCGTGGCCTTCTTCCTTTTTGCTTGAATACCCCTTCTTAAAAATCAGTTCCCGCTTATTTTCCGGTATAACCGGACCGTTATTGTATACAATAAACAAATACTGTTTTTCATTTTCCTGAATACACAGATGTACCTTTTTCTCTCCGTCCATGCCGGACACCGCCGTAAACGCATTGTCGATTAAATTGCCAAGAATCCGGCACACTTCCCACTGCTCCATGGAAAGTGCCGCCAGATCTGACGACACTTCCACAAAAAAATGTAATCTGCTGCTTCTGCGCATACTCCATTTTTGCCTGAAGCAGGGCATTGACCGCCGGTTTTTTCGTCCGCAGTGCTTTTCCGATCCGCGCAATGTCCTCATAGAGCGGATGCAGATACCGGTACGCTTCTTCATATTCTTCCAGTTCAAGCAATCCGTAAACGACCTGCATTTCATTTAAGTATTCATGCCGCTGTGCGCGCAGTTTTAAATTAAGATGTTCCAGATTTTTAAAATTTTCCTGTAAATTAACAATATAAAACTTATCCAGTAAAAATGTCGATAAAATAATACTGATATTGCACACCAGTAACATTCCCATAAAAACATAAACCGCAAGCGGCAGTGTTCCATACAGCCCAAGCCCCGCCGCAATCCAGAATACAATACTGATAAAAAACTGGATATACGCCGGAACCTGAATTTTTCTGCGCAGTTTTTTCCATTCCATTAAATATTTTCCTCTTTAATACACCCGATCAGATTTAATTTCTGAAGCTTTTTCTTAGAGTATATCATAGTTACAAATACAATGAAATAGACGCTTAGTACTGAAATTAAAATTGCCATCCACGGAATATCCAATACCAGCACCTGTACGTTGTTAATCGTTTTGGCAATCCAGACGGATATAAGCACAGACACCGGAATCCCATATAACAGGGCTTTAGAGCCGTACATCAGACACTCAAAATACAGCATTTTGCCAAAACCCTGCTCCGTCATGCCGATGGATTTTAACATGGCAAATTCCCTGCGCCGCAGCATCATATTGGTAGAAATGGTGTTGAATACATTTGCCATGGCTATCAGCGACATCAATACTAAAAATCCGTATGAGAATACTTTTACCACATAAATAATACTTCTGTAGGATTCGTATTCCATTGCCTCATCGACCAGACGATAGCGGAAATACTGACCATTGTCTTTGAGAATTTTCTGCATCTGTTCATACACCGCCATATGGTCTGTCGTCTTAAAATAAGTTATCAGTCCGCCCTGCTGGCACTGCGTTTTTTCCATGAGTTTTTCTGCCATGGTGCGTGAACACAGCATAATATCATTCTGATAGCGCAGGTCGGTCTGCACCGCATACGGCAGCTTATCTACAGTTCCTCCGATATTAAAATCAATGTCTGCTACCTGTTTTTCTTCCTGCTCATTTTCATCTTCCGTTTCCGGATAAAAACATGCCTTTAATGTAAATGCCTGATTTGCAAAAACCGGATAATCCTTTCTCTTCCCAGTCTTTGTATCCGTCACACGGCGGTTGGTGTAGAGCAGATAAACCGGATTTTCCGTGTTCATATACGTATCCTTTGATAATCCGTTCTGCTGTAAATATCGTTCATACAAATCGTCTGCGATGCCGTAGACAAACATCAGTGTTTTTCCGTCGTTATAGGAAACCGAAGCATTTTCACTTTTCTTCTGCTCGGTTTTATATTCTTCTGTGAGATACGCGCTGTTTTCGTCCGCTTTATACCAGAACAGCCCCGCAGACAATGTGGTTGAACTTTCTTTTACGCCCTGTACCTGTTTTAATTTTTCAATAACCGGTTCTTCTTTTTCAATGTCTTCTAACGAACCGGAGCGGTAATAAACATCGTATTCCCCAAGCTTATAATTTTCCTCGACCATAAGCACAAGGTATTTGCCAAATGCGCTTGCCGATACAAACATCACAATACTGACAAATAGTGAAAAAATCGTGGTGCGGTATCTTTTGCCGCTTCTTTTAAAGTTCTTGCGGCTGATTACGCCTTCCACGCCGAACAGCTTCCTGAATATTTTAGAACATCTGATCTTTCTGCGGCTTAACTGAATATCGCCGTTCTGGCGGATTGCCTCAATCGCAGACATTCTCGAAATCCGTATCATCGGGATAAACGTTGAAATCAGCACCGTAAATAAAGATACGACTGCCGCCGCCGCAATTGCCGCAGGTGCCGGATACATTTTCATTTCACCGAGGGACACCAGGCTTGCCGCAATGCTTTTCATACTGGCACGCACACCGAAAAGGGTAATGCCGATTCCCGCAACACCCACCAAAATTCCCAGCGGAATTCCTGCAATGCTGACTAAAAATGCCTCGGAAAGCACACATTTACGAAGCTGTGCTTTAGTCGCCCCCACAGAAGAGAGCAGTCCGAACTGCTTTGTCCGTTCATTTAACGAAATGACAAAGGAATTGTAAATCAAAAGCACCGAAGCCCCGACAACCAGTACAATCACAATCACCGCTATCGTCGTAATAAAAGAGTAATAGGAAGAATACACGGATATTCCTGTCAGTCTTAACAGTCCGGGATTGTAGCCGGTTTCATAGGATGCATCGCTGTACCGTTTTAAAACCGCAAACGTATTCTTCGGATTTTTCACCCGAATGTAAACATCGGCACTTTCAATATTCTTTGTATTTTCATCGTATTTTGTATACACTACATAGCTGCTTGTGCTGCCGACATTAAAACCTGCGTCCTCATACAGACCGACTACCGTATATCCCTGTGTGTCCGCAAGTTCCGGTTCAATCGTATCGCCCACCTTGCAGTCCGCAAGAATACCGCTTGTAATCAAATCCCTTGCAACTACAATTTCTTTTGAATTTTCCGCCATTCTGCCTTCTGTAAGCTCCAATGGGAGGCTGATTTCATTTTCATCACTGAATGCCTTGACACTGATCTGATGTCCGTCCTGTTCTTCAATGGTACTGCCGATATTGTACATCAGACGTTCTGATAAAATGTCACTGTCCTGCCTGATTTTTTCCAGCCCTTCCTTTAAATCGACCTGCTCAATCACGCCGTACCAGTTGCCCGATTCTTTGATTTTATAATCCAGCATACTTTTATGCAGGCTGGCGATAAAGACCGTAATTGCCGTAATCAACGCCGCTGACAGCATAATGCCGATAATCGTTACCAGTGTACGCACTTTGTTTTCTACCATTTGCCGGTAAGTCATTTTTAAAAAAATATGATTCTGTCCCATTAGCGGATCACCTCATCTCTTGTGATTCTGCCGTCGGAAATCTCAATAATACGGTCCGCCTGCAGGGCGATGTTTTCATCATGCGTAATGACAACCAGTGTCTGATTGTACTTTTTATTTGACAGCTTTAACAGTTCCATAATTTCATGGCTGTTGGCAGAGTCAAGATTTCCGGTCGGTTCATCCGCTAACAGCAGTGCCGGGTCATTCATCAGTGCACGCCCGATAGAAACTCTCTGCTGCTGCCCGCCGGATAACTGGTTCGGCAGATGATTTTCCCTTCCTTTTAAATGCAACACAGTCAAAAGCTCCTCTAACCGTTCCTCATCGACCTTTCTGCCGTCCATTAACACGGGCAGTGTGATATTTTCCACGACATTCAGCACCGGAATCAGGTTGTAAAACTGATAAATCAGCCCGACCTCCCTGCGCCTGAAAATTGCAAGCTGTGTATCATTTCTTGCATAGACATCATTGCTGTCCACATAGACATGCCCACCATCCGGTCTGTCTACACCGCCAATCAGATGCAGAAGTGTAGACTTTCCCGAACCGGACGGTCCTACAATCGCCACAAACTGCCCTCGCTTCACACTGAAGGACACGTTATCCAATGCCTTAAAGCTGTTTTCTCCTTTTCCGTAAATCTTTGTTAAATTTTCTACTTTCAAAATATCCATTGACTGCCTCCTGTATTTTAGATTTCAGTCTAAATTGTAGGACAGTCCGGTGACTGTGCCATGACTTTTATATGACAAATCTGTCACTTTTCGTTTAAGGCAGCATTTTATAAAAACAGATTTGAAATTCCGCACCGCCGTTTTTTGCGTTAAATACCTTTATCGTTCCGTTCTGCCTGCGAACAATCTCTGCTGCCAGTGAAAGTCCGATACCCACTCCTGTATTTTCCGTTCCTTTGCCACGGTAAAACCGCTCAAACAGGTGTGGTAAATCTTCTTTTTGAATTCCTGTTCCGTTGTCACGCACGATGATTTCCGTGTAAATCGGATTTTCCTGCGCCTCTATCTGAATCTGCCCGCCGGACGGTGTGTGTTCCATGCAGTTTTTCACAATATTTTCCAGCGCTTCTTTTGTCCACTGGAAATCTCCCGTAAAGGATACATTTTCTGCAATATCGTATGTCAAAAGCACCTCTTTTAATTCAAGCTGTACCGCCATGCCCTCAAATACCGTATCTGCCAGCTTTTTTACGGACACCGGTGCATTTTGAAACTGCACGACACCCGCATCGAATTTGGAAAGCTTTAAGAGTGTCGTTATGAGTTCTTCGACATGCGAGAGTGCATTGGATAACTTGCCGCTTAAATGCAGGCGTTCTTCATATGTAAGTTTTTCTTCCATTAAAAATGACAAAATAATATTCACGCTGGTCAGCGGTGTCTTTAACTGGTGCGAAATATCCGCCATGGCATTCATCAGATACCGTTTGTCCTGTCCCAGCTGCACCGCCTGTTCGTTTAAACGGATTACCAGCTTGTGAAGCTGATTCTGCAAAATACTTAAATCACCCTCCTGATACTCCTCAAATGCCGTTGTATAATCTCCCCGCAGAACACGGTCTATCTGCGCATAAATTTCCCGGATTTTCTTGCTGCGCCTGTATTCGCCCTCCGCATGGATTCCCATATATAAAATTCCCGCAGGAAGTACAATCCACCATGCCCGGCTTATCCATGCCGCCAATATTGAAGCTGTAAACACAACACCTTCTGCAATCCATTCACCGTTTCTTTTCATAGACGATACCCCATTCCACGCACCGTCTTAATTAACTCCGGATGGGACGGGTCTTCTTCTATCTTTTCCCGCAGCCGCTTAATATAAACTGTCAGCGTGTTATCATTAACAAATTCTCCTGCCACGTCCCAGATTTCCGAGAGCAGACGGCCTCTTGATAAAACCACACCCTTATTGTTAAAAAATATCAGTAACAGGCGGTATTCGAGTGCTGACAGTGCCAGCTCCTCTCCGTTACGGTATACGATTCCCTTGACCGTATCCACGGTGATACTGCCCTCTTTTAACAGCTTCTGGCTCTTTCCTGTCCGTCTTAACACACTGCGGATTCTTGAAACCAGCTCCCGCGGACGGAACGGCTTATTGATATAGTCATCTGCGCCCATATCCAGTCCCGTCACGACACTGTATTCATCGCCCGATGCCGTAAGGAAAATGACCGCCGCCGGGGATTTTTCCTTTGCCGCCGCACAGACTGCATATCCATTGCCGTCTGCTAACGATATATCAATTAAGAGCAAATCATATTCCTTTGTTTCAAGTTTTTCAATCGCTTCCCGCTGCCCCGCTACCGCTTCTACGATAAAATTTTCATTTTTTAAAAAGCTGCTTAAATAATCTACAATATCCCTGTCATCTTCAACCAGCAAAATTTTTTCCTGCACGCTTTTTCCGCCTTTCGCACTTTTTACCTCGTTTATATATCATAATCATCATAACAGTCCACCGAAAGTTCGTCAAATAATTAACTCTGCTTTTCTTTATAATAAGAACGTGCTATGATAGTTTTGTAATGATTTTTCTCAAGGGGAGGATTTTAAACTATGGCGTTACATATTATGGACGAAGCAAACAGATGCCTTCAGTGTAAGGTTCCGCAGTGTCAGAAGGGATGTCCGATTCACACCAACATTCCGCTGGCAATTCGCCTGTTAAAAGAAAACAAATTAAACGAAGCCGGAAAAATGCTTTTTGAAAACAATCCGCTGACAACCGTGTGCAGTCTTGTCTGCAACCATGAAAATCAGTGTGAGGGTCACTGCGTACTTGGCAGAAAAGGTGCGCCGGTTCATTTTTCCAGCATTGAAAATTATATTTCCACAACCTATGCCAACCAGATGACCAACGGCCCTGCTAAATCCAACGGCATGCGCGTTGCCATTATCGGTTCCGGTCCTGCCGGTATTACGATTGCGATTATTCTTGCACGATACGGCTATCAGGTTACTATTTTTGAAGGAAAGGACAAGATTGGCGGTGTATTACGCTACGGCATCCCGGAATTTCGTCTGCCAAAGAGCGTCTTAGACGATATTGAATACCGCCATCTTGAATTAAAGGGCATTAAAATCCGCCCGAATACGACAATCGGCGGTGCTATCGGCATTGACGATTTATTCCGTGACGGCTATAAGGCAATTTTCGTCGGTACGGGTGTATGGAAGCCGAATACCCTGCATATTAAAGGTGAAACCTTTGGCAATGTCCACTTCGGTATCAATTACTTAAACAATCCTGACAGCTACCGCTTAGGCAAGCGTGTCATCGTCATCGGTGCCGGAAATGCCGCTATGGACGTTGCAAGAACTGCAATCCGCAAAGGTGTGGAGCATTTAACCTGTTTTTCTATCACCAAAGAGGTTGCCGCAAGCCACTATGAGTTCAGCTATGCCCAGTTAGAGGGTGTTCAGTTTGAATACAATAAACGTCCGGTTGAGATTAAAGATAACGGTGTTATCTTTATTGATATTATTGAAAATGAAGACGGTACCTTTACCGATGTTGAAGGCACCGAAAAGCTTTATGAAGCTGACAGCACGATTATTTCTATCAGTCAGGGACCACAGAATCGTATTGTCAATACCACTGAAGGCTTAAAATCCACTGCCAGAGGTCTTTTGGATGCCGATGAAACCGGTCACACTTCAAGACCGGGGATCTTTGCTTCCGGTGACGTTGTAAACGGTGCACGTACTGTTGTTGAAGCTGTTGCCCACAGCAAGATCGTAGCAGAGTCCATGCATGAATATATGCAGAGCCTGCCAAAGGACTGATAATATATCAGGTACTATAACCGTCAATTGCTTGCTCTCTATCCGATTCACAGTCGGAAAAGAGCAGCCGATTGACGATTAAACGGTGTCCGGTATTCCTGCCGGACACTTTTTACATTATGGAAATTTGTATCCCCCGTCCTATTCTTTCTATCTTTTTTCCTAGAATTCCCTTTTATCCTATCCCTTTATAACCACATACTTTTGCACTGCATTATGGTAAAATTTCATTGTATTTCTATTTTTAGGAGGAAAGGAAAATTATGAAACACAATTTTAAGAAAATTCTGTGCGTACTGCTTGCCTGTCTTATGGTGATTCCGTTCTGTACAGAATTTGCAAAGCTTCCGCAGATTTGGGCAGCTTCGTCCGACATCGTGGACATTCCCGATGTCAATATGAAAGCCGCTTTAAACAGCGCTTTAAACGTTGAAGATTCTTCTGCCGATATTACAAAGGAACAGCTTGAATCGCTCACTGCTTTAAAATTAACAAATTCTGACGACACACACATTACCGACTACACAGGTCTTGAGTACTGTGTGAATCTGAAAACCTTACGGATTACCGATTCCGAACTTACGGTACTGCCGGATATTACGGCATTAACAAAACTGCACTTTCTGGATTTAAGTGACTGCTACAACCTGACAGATATTTCTAAAATTCCAGTAACGGATACTTTAAATGATGTAGAACTCGAAAAATGCACATCTGTAAATGATATCAGCCCGTTAAAAGCAGTTCCGTCTATCACAAGACTTTGTCTGGACGGTGTTAAAATCACCGCTGAAAATGCAGATTCCAATGCGGACACAATTTCAAGCCTTACGAATCTGAAATATCTGGATTTGGCATACGCTTATGTAACAGACGAGTATTCTTCAATGTTTGATTCGCTTACAAAGCTTGAAACCTTAATTCTGGCATATAACCGTTTTTCAAATGTTGATTTCCTGTTGTCACACAACGGTACTTTAAAGGAACTGACACTTTACGGCTGTCCAGTTGCCAATGACATGACCGACACACTCGGACAAATGACCAGCTTAAAAACACTGGGTATCAGCTCTACAAATATTATGGACTACCGCTTTATGTCCCGTCTGCCGCATTTAACCAACTGGCCTATCCGTATGGCAGAAGGAAGTGATTCCTTCCCGACCAGACCATACACTAAAATTGTAAAGGAATTTCTGCCATATACACAGGAAACCTGTGTAATTGACAACCCGGTTATCAATATTGACGGCACACCTGTCGCTCCGGTTGAAGCAGACGGATACACTTTTGATGCGTCATCCAATCAGATTATACTGGATACAACACTTGTGGACAGCGGTTCCCGCTTATATTATTATATTGACTATCATTTTACTATTACCACGCCTGCGGGATATGACATTGTTATGCACCCGCTTGTTACCGTTTATGTCAGCAAAACAAGTGCACCGGATCCTATTAAGCTTTTCACCCAGCCGAAATCCTTTAAGGGAATTACCGGCAGCAGTTATTCTTTAAATGTTGCTGTACAGGGAACGGGCGGTTCTAATAAATATCAGTGGTATAAAGACGGTACGGCTCTTACCGGTGAAACTTCATCTACACTGAATTTCTCTGCACTTGCCGAAAGTGATGCCGGAGATTATACCGTTGTCGTTTCTAACGGTGTAAGCAGCGTCACAAGCGACACCGCAACCGTTACGGTTATGCCTAGACTTCAGATTTCCGCACAGCCTGCTTCTCTTTCACTGACAGAGGGGGAGAGTGGAGAACTCTCTGTTACGGCTTCCGGCTACGGAACATTATCTTATCAGTGGTTTAAAAACGGTTCTGCCATAACCAATGCAACGGCTTCTTCTATCCGCTTTGATAATATTTCAGGCAATGATGCGGGAAGCTACTATGTCGTTGTATATGATGACAACAGTTCTACCATGAGCAGCGCTGCAAATATAACCGTTACTACAAAACCAACACAGCCGGTTACAAAGCCAACCGAAACCGCTACGACAGAAGCGGCTACGACTCAGCCTGTTACGAAGCCGGCTGAAAATGCTACAACAGAAGCGGCTACGACTCAGCCTGTTACGAAGCCGACTGAAACCGCTACGACAGAAGCAGCTACGACTCAGCCTGCTACGAAGCCGGCTGAAAATGCTACAACGGAAGCGGCTACGACTCAGCCTGTTACGAAGCCGACTGAAAATGCTACAACGGAAGCGGCTACGACTCAGCCTGCTACAAAACCGGCTCAACCTGCTACAACAGCGGCTGTCCAGCCTGCAACTTCTACCAAAACAACAACAGCCACAAAAACTGCCGCTGCTTCAACAGATACTGCGACACAAAACAACACACAGGAACCGGCTACCGGTGATACAACATCTGTCGCTGTCTACGGACTTCTTCTTTTTGCCGCTGTTCTTGGCTGTGTAACACTGCTGATTACAAACAAAAAGAAAATGGATAAATAAATACAACAGTTATAACCGTTGTATTGACACAAAAAACAAATGACATAAAAATAAGATAAAATAAAAAATATCCCGGCTTTGCAGTCTGCCTAAGCCGGGATATTTTTACTATGCATACAGTTTGAATTTTCTTACCAGTGTATCCAGTTCTTCTGCCTTGGCGGATAACTGTTCGCTGATTGCCGCACTTTCTTCTGATGAAGAAGCCGTATTCTGTACTGCCGCCGATAACTGGTCGATTCCCTGATTGACCTGTTCTAAGGCAGATGCCTGATTGACGGCTGTTTCATTAATCTGATGTGCCACATCTGCAAAGGTGTTCATGCTCGCAATTACTCTGTCAAAAGACTGGGAAACGGTTTCCGTAACTGCATTGCCTTTTTCAATTTCCTGAACGGTTTTGCTGATTAATTCCTTGGTTTCTGCCGCAGAATTGGCACTGTCTGCCGCCAGCTTACCAATCTGGTCTGCAACAACCGCAAAGCCTTTTCCGGCTTCTCCGGCTCTTGCTGCTTCAATTGAAGCATTTAATGAAAGCAGATTTGTCTGTGAAGCAATACTTTCTATTGTTACAATAATATTATCGATTTCGCTGGAGATTTCATAAATACGGCGCATTTCATCGGTCAATTCTTTCACCTTTTCCTTTTCCTGCTCTGCATCTGAAACGGTCTTTTGAATATCATCATATGCCTGCTGCGTTTCCCTGGCACTTTGCGTTGCCATATTGGCTACCGAAGTCACTGTAGCATCTAACTGCTGGATTGCACTTGCCTGATCAGTTGCACCCTCTGCAAGTGCCTGCGAAGACTGGGATATACCGTTTGCCCCTTCTTCAACCTCATCCGCACTTGTCTGGATATTCGTCAGAGTACTGTTAAAACGCTTTAAGATATGTACAAAAGACTCTTTAATACTTGCAAAATCACCGAGAAAATCTGTAATTTCATCGCTGTCCTCTGTCAAATCGCCGGTTGCCATACACTGTAAGATTGCTGAAATCTCATTTACATAATCGGAGAGATTTTTCGTTGTACCGCGCAGTGCATCCGCAAGCTGTCCGATTTCATCTTCGGATTCATAGGTAATCCGTTCTCCGACAGACATATCTCCGCTGTACATAATTTTGGCAGCTTCTGTAATCTCCTGTACCGGTTCTACAATAGCACTGGCCGTCTTGCGTGTAACACGCAGTCCGAATACCACGTCTGCGATAAGCAGTAAAATACCTGCCACGGTCATCCCGACACCAGTATATTTTGTCATGGTATAATAATTAATCGCAGTCTTATCAATCGAGTTTCCCAGCTGCTCAGAAAGGCTTTTAATGTCATTTACAATCGGCAGATATGTATTATTATTTAATTCAATCGCCTCGCTGTAACGGCCTGCCTTAATCTGTGTCATTAACTTGCTTCTGACCTTTTCACCTTCATCAATCTTAGACGCTAACTGATTTAACAGCGCTGTACTTTCTGTATTCATCTTCCGGTTCTGCATCTGCTGTACAGAATCTGTAATCAGACTGACATCTTCTGTGACGGTCTTTTCAAAATTCACATAGCTGTTCCCAACCTGTGATGAATCCTCAGTCAGAATTCTGTTTATCGCACGCTGTAAATCCGTAATGCCGTAGCGCACTTTGCCTACACTGTCAATATTGGCAAGCGGACCGTTAAAAATACCGCTTACATTTCCCTTTACAATATTTAATCCCACAAGTAACAGTACCGCTATCACTGCCGCTACTGCAATAATAATGCCATGGGATATAAATAATTTTTTCTTTAGTGATAAGTTTTTGTATCTTTCATTTTGTTCCATTCTCGTTCTGTCTCCTTGTTTATGTTAAATACAGATTTTACTATACTTTTTTCCTATATTCAAGGTGTTATGGGTATTTTTTCCTAAGAAAATTGTATTTTTTGTGTATTTCTATATGATACGAAAGCGCAATCTACAAAAAGGTAGATTCTTTTGAATCTCCCTTTATAAGCTAACTCAACAATGATATCCAATGATATCCGCTGCTGAATCCGGCATCAGATTATTATACCGGATATGTCTTATTTTCTGTATCCGCAGCCTTTGGGTCAACCTTTGTCTGCTGCGCTTCTCTGTACTTAAAGAATTCTTCTGCAACTGCCGGGAATAATGCGTATGATAATACGTCTTCATCCTGCTGTTTGTACTTCTGAACGACCGGGCTCTTTTTGAAGCCTTCTAACTGTGGCTCAATCAAGTCAGCCGGACGGCATGTAATCGGCTCTGTATCACCGATTGCCTTCTTCTGTACTTCTTTATTAAACGGCTTAACGGTACGTCCGAATTCACCTGCAAGAACCTTCTTGGATTCTTTTGTAATCATCTTGTAACGTTCACCCTGTAATACATTTAATACAGCCTGTGTACCGACAATCTGTGATGACGGTGTAACCAGAGGCGGTTCACCATAATCCTTACGAACTCTCGGAATTTCTTCAAGCACAGCCTGATACTTGTCTTCTGCACCTGCATCCTTTAACTGGGATACAAGATTTGATAACATACCACCCGGTACCTGATATAAGAGTGTCTTGATATTTACGCCGAGAACCTTTGTATTCATCAGACCTGTCTTTAACGCTTCCTCTCTCATCGGACGGAAGTATTCAGCGATTTCAGCCAGCAGATTCTGGTCAAGTCCTGTATCATACGGTGTGCCCTTAAAGGTTTCTACCATAACTTCTGTTGCAGGCTGGCTTGTACCCATTGAGAACGGTGACATTGCTGTATCAATAACATCTGCACCGGCTTCTACTGCCTTTAAATAGGTCATGGAAGCAACACCGGATGTATAATGTGTATGCATCTGAATCGGCAGTGAAGAACCTTCCTTTAATGCCTGTACGAGTTCTGTTGCTTTATATGGAAGTAAAAGACCTGCCATATCCTTGATACAGATAGAGTCTGCACCCATATCTTCAATCTTCTTTGCTGTTTCTTTCCAATAATCCAGTGTATAGGCATCACCGATTGTATAAGAAAGTGCAATCTGTGCATGTCCTTTTTCTCTCTTAGCTGCTTTTACTGCTGTTTCAAGATTTCTTAAATCGTTAAAACAGTCGAAAATACGGATAATATCAATACCGTTTGCAATAGACTTCTGTACGAAATATTCTACTACATCATCTGCATAATGATTGTATCCGAGGATATTCTGTCCTCTGAATAACATCTGTAATTTTGTATTTTTAAAACCATCTCTTAACTTACGAAGTCTTTCCCATGGGTCTTCTTTTAAGAATCTAAGAGATGCATCGAATGTCGCACCACCCCAGCACTCTACAGAATGATATCCGACTTTATCCATCTTATCGACAATCGGAAGCATCTGCTCTGTTGTCATTCTTGTAGCAATTAAGGACTGATGTGCATCACGCAATACGGTCTCAGTAATTTTTAAAGGTTTTTTCACCTGTTCTGCCATCTTTATATCCTCCATTAATATCTATTTTACATTACACCAAACATCGCCATAAACGTACCTGCGGCAACTGCCGTACCGATAACACCGGCTACGTTTGGTCCCATCGCATGCATTAACAGGAAGTTGGACGGATCTGCTTCCGTGCCGACCTTCTGTGATACTCGTGCTGCCATTGGAACGGCTGATACACCGGCTGAACCAATCAGCGGATTTACCTTGCCATGTGTTGCCTTGCACATAATCTTACCAAACAGTACACCGGCTGCCGTACCAAATGCAAACGCAACCAGACCTAATGCAACAATCTTTAAAGTATCAAGATTTAAAAATGCCTCTGCACTTGTTGTTGCACCGACAGATGTACCCAGAATAATAACAACGATGTACATCAATGCATTTGATGCTGTTTCTGTAAGCTGCTTTACAACACCGCTCTCTTTAAAGAGATTACCTAACATCAGCATACCAACGAGTGGAGCTGTTGTCGGAAGAATCATAACAACAACAATCGTTACAACGATTGGGAACAGAATCTTTTCCAGTTTGGATACAGGACGTAACTGTTCCATTTTAATCTTTCTTTCATCTTCTGTTGTTAAAAGCTTCATAATCGGTGGCTGGATAATCGGAACCAGTGACATATAAGAATATGCTGCCACCGCAATCGGTCCCATATATTTTGTCTGTCCTAATTTACCGGCAAGGAAGATAGATGTCGGTCCATCGGCACCACCGATAATAGAAATCGCTGCTGCTGCCTTATCCGGGAATCCCATAAAGATTGCCAGAATATATGCAGCGAAAATACCGAACTGCGCTGCCGCACCAAGCAGAAAGCTCTTTGGATTGGCAATCAGCGGTCCGAAATCTGTCATTGCACCAACACCAAGGAAAATCAAGGACGGTAAAATACTCCATTCATCCAGTAAATAGAAGTAATGCAGTAAACCACCCACACCATTGCTGGAATCCTCAATGGAAAGCATGATGTCCGGATAAAGATTGACAAGAAGCATACCAAAGGAAATCGGTACAAGAAGCAGAGGTTCGTATCCTTTTTTTATTGCTAAGTACAGGAAAATCAACGCAACAACAACCATGAGGTAATTGCCCCATGAAAGCCCGAAAAATGCGGTCTGCTGTACGAGGTTTCCCAATGTTTCTATAATATAACTCATTTTTTAACCTCCCGTTTCAATGATTCTGATAAAGAACTTAGTTCATGGAAACTAATACTTTACCTGTTTCAACGGAATCACCAACGGCACATTCTACTGTTGCAACAGTACCGTCCTGTGGTGCACAGATTTCATTTTCCATCTTCATGGCTTCAAGAACAACAAGTACATCACCCTTCTTTACAGCAGAGCCTGCTGCAACCGGTGTCTTTAAAATCTTACCCTGCATTGGAGCAGTTACCTTTACTGCACCCTGTGCGCCAGCCGGTGCTGCTTTCTTTGCTGCCTTCGGTGCAGCTTTCGGTGCAGCCTTTGCTGCCGGTGTTGCTGCGCTTCCTGTTCCTTCTTCTACTGTAACGTCATATACATTCCCATTCACTGTGATCGTATAATTTTTCATTGTTTCCTCCGTTCCACCGCGGTCTGCGGCTGATTGATTATCAAATATTTTAATTTTATTTCCAGTTATTCTGTCTGCCGACTTTTCTGATGGAACGAACTACCAGTCCATCTGCCGCAGTACCTTCTGATGCAGCAATCGCCGCCGTAATAACAGCAACCAGTTCGCAGTCATCTTCTTCCTCATCTTCCGGTTCCTCAACAACCGGTGCAGGTGCTGTCTGCTGTGGTGCTTCTGCTGTCTGTTTCTTTGCTCCGATTTTATTAACATGCTGAAGCAGAGAAATGATATAAGAAATGAAAATCAGCACGATAAATACCGTACCCATACCAAGTACTGTATTTAATACAGCCTTTTCCATCTTCTCACCTGTTGTATAAGTCGGGTTAATTGCACCGCTGTCCAGATTGAAATCATCATCGATGACCAGTTCAAATGCACAGGTTCTTGTTTCATACGTTGCATTGATTGCAATCGTGCACAGTGTTCCTGTTTCATCACTGACTCTGACATCTTCTTTGTCAATGGACTTTAATGCGCCTAAATCTTCTCTTGTTTTAACCCAGCTGTTATAAAACTCAATCGTCTTGTCGTTCATGCCCTGCATATTTACGACATAGACTTTTCCATTCACATAGCTGAGTGTCTTTGCTGCTTCGCCATCTGCTTTAATCTGTGCATCCGATGTCTGGTCTAAATATACCAGCATATCTTCTGCCCACTGTACCATATCTGAGGCATACTGATTGACCTTCATATCTTTAAGGCTCGTCTTAGCACTGTCTGAAGAAATGGTATTGGTGCAGGCTGTCATACTGAACACGCAGGCTAACACACAGAACAACACGAAAAAGCGTTTGATATTAGTTTTCTTCATATTGTTTCACCTCATTATCAGACCGTTCCATGCTTCTTAACCGGACGATCCTCTCTTTTTGTGTACAGCATTTCAAACGCTGCCGCAACATACTGTCTTGTTTCCTCAGGATTGATAATTGTATCCACATAATCTCTTGCTGCTGCAGATTCTACGCTGGACTGTAACTGTGCGTATTCTGCTGCCTTTTCAGAAATCTTTGCGTTGACATCTTCTGCCTTATCAATCTCATCTGCATACATAATCTTTGCTGCACTGGCTGCATCCATCATACCGATGCTTGCTGACGGCCATGCGTATGTCATATCTGCACCGACTGCTTTGGAATTCATTGCCACATAAGCACTTCCGTAAGCTTCGCCGATGATTACATTAACCTTTGGTACAGTTGCATTTGCAAATGCATATGTAAGCTTTGCTGCTGCCTTTGCAATCTTCTTTTCTGAATCAACTGTTGCTTCAAAGCCCTTTACATTGGTAAGGGTCAGCACCGGAATTTCAAATGCATCACAGAAATTTACAAATTCTGCGGCTTTTTCAGCACCGTCAACGGTCAGTACCGGTTCAAACTTTTCTGCTGCTTCGCCTTCGTCATCAAAACGGACTGTTCTGTTGGCAACGGCGCCGACTGTTGTACCGTTAATCTTTAACAGACCTGTTACAACACTCTTTGCAAATTCAGACTTTACTTCCATAAATAAGCCGTCATCTGCAATATCTGTTAATGCAAGCACTGCATCTGCTGCTTCTGCTTCCATATCCGCACATGCTCTATTTAAATCATCTTCGCAGTCTGCATAAGCTACATCGTCATTATTGGCCGGAAGAAGAGATACAAGCTGTCTGATGCCATTTGCAATTGTTTCCTCATCACCTGTAAAATCTGCAACACCTGCTTCTGCCTGAAATGCAGCAGATGCTGTATCTAACTTGGTATCATTGTTGCCGTCTAATGCATTCGGACTGTTTACAAATAACTTGCCGTTCTTTTCTTCCACAAATGTAAAATCAGAAAGTTCTGAAAGAACTGCAAGACCACCGCCACAGCTTCCATAAACAGCCGTAATCTGCGGTACAAGACCGGAACATAATGACATCTTCCGGTAAATTGTTCCGAAACCATTCAAAGCATCTGTTGCTTCCTGAAGTCTTAATCCTGCACAATCTATCAGGCCAATAACCGGCGCTCCCATCTTCATAGCCATATCGTAAAGTCCTGTAATCTTCTTTGCATGCATTTCGCCGATTGAACCGCCTAAAACTGCCGGATTCTGGCTGTATACATACACAAGACTTCCATTAATTACTCCGTATCCGGTAATAACACCGTCTGCCGGAGTGTCTTTTTCCTGCATGTTAAAATCTGTTGCTCTGGCTTTTACACCTGCTCCGATTTCAACAAAACTGTTGTCATCAAGAATTGCTTCAATGCGTTCTCTTGCTGACGCCTGTGTTGTGTTACCCATTCTCTAAAGACCTCCTATACTTTTTGTAATAATGTAACAATCTATTGTCTATTTTATAACAATATTTCCCAAAAAACAAGCTTTTTGTAGAATCTTATTTACAATTCTGACAATTCCTTTTAAATTGCATAATACTTTAAAAAAAGCATCTGACACAAGCCTAATCCCTGCTCTCAATTGCCGCCACAATCCCTTTTTCAATCAGAATTTCCGCAGTTTCTTCTTTTATCTCATTGCTCTGGCAGATGCTTAACCCCTGCCGTAAAATGTATCCGTTCAGCGGATATTTCAAGCCTTTTAATGTAAGAACCACTTCCTCTGTCATCGGCACAAATGAAATATATTTTCCGTACTGATCTGCCTTTTTTATCGTTTTATTTCCGTTTAACAGATAAATTTTGTTGTACTTATCATAAATGCAGCACTCCGTTCCTGCTTCCAATGCCTGTTTCATGATAAAAATATTGGTCAGTGCGTGGTCATAGCGTGTTCCGGTAGCCCCTAAAATATCAATCGCCGCCGGATGATGTTTTAACGCTGTAATTACCGCCAGATGTGTATCGGTATAATTTTTTTCCGGCGGATATGTCACTGTCTGCGTATCTTTTTTATAGGTATCAAGCAGCCTTTCATTAACCGAATCGTAATCCCCCAAAATGTAATCCACCCGGATTCCCAGTTTATCCGCATGTACCAGTCCGCTGTCTGCCGCTATGCAGTAATCATATGTTTTTGCGGAAAGCCAGTCTTTCGCCCACTCATAATCTACTGTACCGCCCGTAATAATCAAAATCTTTTCTGCCATAATTTTCATTTTATCCTTTCTGCACTCATAAGCATTTATGACCATACACCTATATGGCAAAAACCACGACCAAGTGACGACAGTCACAAGATGCAGACTCCTGTATGATTCATATACTCTGGGTGTAAGTATACCATAACTTTGGTTGTCCTTCTATATCAATTTACAATTATCTTCTAAGAGATTGGATAATCTCATAGCTGCCACATCTGGTTTCTTTAAATATATCCTCATGTTGTCCGCTATTAAACTTATTCCGTCATACATACCGTTTTATTACAATAAAATTTATAAAATTCTTTCTTTTTTGAATATAATTCATCAAAACTACCCTGCTCAACTAAAACACCATGTTTAAAATAGAGAATCCTATCATACTCTTTTAAACTGTCATTAATCGTATGTGTAATACTAACATTTATTCTTTCCTTATCTTTTTTTAACAATTCTATAAACCTCTTTTTTGCCAATATATCCATTGCCGATTCGGCCTCATCACATATCAAAATATCAGATTTTTTGCTAAACCCTCGTAAAAAAGCTATCTTTTGACGTTCACCACCTGACATCACTGTAGTCGAATAATCTTTCTCTAATAATTCTTCACTTTCCATTGCGCTAACCAAAGTCGGACTAACATCATAGCTAAAAAAAAGTGTGCAATTTTCTTTTGAAGATGCATCAAACAAAAAATCATTTTGATTTATATAAACGATTCTACTCCTTATCATATTCCCAGGAATTTTCTTCAAATCCTCACCGTCCACTTTAATCTTTCCAAAATAATTCATATAGTAACCTGAAATAATTTTAGCAAAGGTACTTTTACCGCATCCATTTTCCCCTACAACAGCATATGTTTTTCCTTTTTCCAGTACAAGATTGACTTTTTTTATTACCTCCGCATCTTGCCCTGGATATGTAAAAGACAAATTTTCAATTTCTAATTTACTTCCTATAGATGAATTCACAATCCCACTTTCACATTCATCTGCTTTGCCACAAAGTGTACTTACCTTATCCTTTATTTCTTTTACAGAATTCATTTCATTAACACCATACAAAATATCCGTCAATGGAGATATCATATTACTGATTAATTGTATAACAGCCAACAGTGCTCCCACGGTTAATACAGATTTTAATATCAAATATCCTCCTGCTATAAAAGTTGATAAAATAATCAATATACTCATAAATCCGGTAATAACATTTGAAATTCCCATTTTATTTTCAAAAATTTTTTTATTATTACCATTCCATTTTACTGTTTTTTCATATAAATGCACAATTTTGTTTTCTACAAAAAATGATTTTATAACCTCATACCCATTCAAATACTCCTCCGTTTTCTTTATTAACTCTTTATTAGAACATAAATAATCAGCATTTGCTTTTTGTAATCCGCCAGAAAGTCCAAATGGTATCAAAACCATTAATACCATCATAACAACAACAATTAACAGTAATGTTTTGTGAATTTGAAATATCATTGTTCCTGACAAAATCAATAACATAATGCTATTAATTATATTTAACCGAATTCTAAGATAACTGTTTTCAAATATTTCTAATTCATTCGTAAAATAAGCTACATATTGTGCCTTTTGTTCCTCCTGTAAATATCTATTTTCCCCTTTTAAAACACCATATAAAGATTTTATTCTTATTGTAGTCATACATGAATTGATTATTTTGTTCTGTAAACGAAGTGATAAAAAATTGAATAAAATCTGACAACCAACTCCAATACCTGCAATTTCCAAATAATTAACAAAAACACTGCTATCCCCTTTAACTAGGGAATCTGTAATTTGCATAATAACCCATGCAAAAAATACGTTAAAAATATTATATAACAATTGGCATATCACACATGCTATAATTCTGAGTTTATTCATTCTATAAAACCTTCTTTTTATTTTGGTATATTATTATTATCTTTTTTCTTATTACCCACGTTCTTCATTACAAAATAATGAAGAACGAATGAAGCAATGGAAAACACAATAATAGAAAATATCGGTGAATTATTTTCCGAAACTGTTACATACTCCGAATTATATTTTTGACTAACTTCGTAGATACCATTTGAACCTGCAACTATAGAAATACATATATATTCTACAACCAAACTTATAAAATTAAAGCCTGAACAGATAGCTGCACATTGCAAATAATTATCCTTTTCCGGATTTTGGTCACGATTAATCAATACACTTACTATAATACTGAGTATGATTGGCACAAAAGAAAATAATAATTGCATAAACACATCCAATTCTTGGAGCATTAATAAAAAAATACCTACGACTAAAATATTAACACAAATACTTGCATACAGATTCTTTCTTACATTCATTTTTCCCTCCTAAAGACTGCCTGAAATATTATAGATATAGTGAAATAGTATAGAATATTGAAGTTTTTTCGTCTTCTGATAAATGAATCCCATAATTAAAGCTCCCGGCATTCTATACAGGAAATTTTCAATAATATCCCTATTCATATGCGTTATAAATACAAATATCACGCTTGACATTAATACTACAACAAACCAACTGTTAAATAACTTCCTTAAGATATAGAACAAAACTCCCCTCGCCCAAAATTCCTCTGAAATTGCCACTATAAGTGTCTGTACTGATAATAATACAATTGCTTTTATATCATAATTCGAGAGTAAATATATATATAACACTAAACAGCAACTAGTACATATCACACAATCTTTCTTCGAAAACTTCTTTAATCCCAATTCTTCCAAACGAACTTTTTCCTGTCGTAATAAAACAATTCCCGGAATTAAAACAAATGAAAATGGTAATACTACTAGGCTTTGAACAATTTCATTTTTTTCTCCCGGCAATAATAAAAATATGAAACTTATTATTATTACAAGAACGGTCGGCGCGATCGCCATAAGCATTAAAAACAAAATATTATCAACACTAATTTTCTTCATCATATATCACTCTTTTCAAATTTCTTTTGGCCTAGTACAATACTTATTACAGAATAAATAAATACCAGCATAAGTAATATAACTAAATATTTCCATTCACAGTTTCCCATATCCGAATTCACTATCTCTTCTACATAATATATTGGTACAAAATATTTCACATAAGAAATCTCTTTTAAATACATAAAAGCCAACCAAACAAAAACAAATATGCCCATTGCTTGAAATGATTTTTTATACGCACCTAAAAACAATGAGAGATTTACTGTAAATATAAAACATAGCAAAATCGCCAATATATTCACAGAGTAATATAACAATTCTCCATTCTCACAAAACTGTGGTACCGCAATGTCTGCTCTCCTTATCATAAATAAATAGAAACATATAATTGATGTTATAATAAAAATCAACGCCGCACTAACTGCCAATATAAGATATGCAGCGTTTTTAGCCAAATATATTTTCTTTCTATTATTGATACGCTGCGTATATAACTGAATACTTTTATTTTCTATTTCTCCCTTCAAAGATCTAATAACACAGACAGAAAGTATAATAAAGTAGATAAAACACATATATACAAAGGTATACATTTCAGATGCAAAAGCTAATCCAGACACTTTCTGTTCTCCTATATAAGTAAAAGATTTTACGTTCATGGCAAGTCCCACCGAATACATAACAGGAATAAACAGCATCGAAATCATCAAAAAGAAATCATTATGCTTAATAAGCTTGATAAACTCTATTTTTACTAAATCTTTCATACTTATTCTTGTATGATAATTAGGAAGTTAATTATCACACGTTTC
>ULWT01059340.1_pt1 | contig 21753 bp, 25 predicted proteins | sample 1960611 | NCBI WGS metagenome assembly ULWT01 (sample SAMEA4835819, study PRJEB28245) | human gut metagenome | biome: gut microbiome; material: fecal sample | place: Denmark | collected 2008
TTAATGGTAATAGTTCTAAATTATTCTCCATTTATCTCCTCATATTATACTAAAATTTATTTCATTTAGCAATACTTTTTAGTAAATATTTATTACTATATTTATATACAATCAACGCAATAGCGGTTTAGTACACTGTTCATTGCTTTCTTTTTTGCAATTTTTCCCAAGAAAAAAATACCTTTTTGATATATTTATATTATACCATAAAAAGTATTTTCACTTTAACTTTATTGATCTTTTCCTAGTATATATGGATCTGCCTCAGTACCAGAGCCACTTTTAATATATACTTTATCATTCATTTCTATTACCGGGCGAATGCCAAAAACTCCATAAATATAATCATGTATACTTCCATCGTATCTTACCGTATACAACCCACCATTAGTACTAGCAGATGAAATATTAGCTAGCCAATACATAGCTCCTGTATTTCTTATTTTACTTGTACATTTTCCTGCTTCATCATATGTCATTGCATGTACACTATTTATATACCCCTTTGAATCTAGTTCCTTATCCTTATACATACTCCAATCTCTTGGTTTATATGAATTATAATTTGTTTGCCTTGTTCCACTTGATAATATATATTCTGCTCTACGATTTCGATAATACTTAGTACTATTAACCTCAAAATTAAAATTTTCCGGGCTTCCTGCATGTACTAATTTTTTTACATATTTTTTTCCTTCTTTTTCTTCACTTTCCATTATTTGCCATCCTGAATATCGTGGCGTTCCACATCCGTTTGATGGTACTACACTTTGATTTCTACTTGTAACTATATTTCCACTTTCTATGTCATTTGCATTTGTTGTATCTCCTTTATATGTAAAACCTCCAAATTTAAAGTTTAAAGCTGCTTCTTTATCATTTAAAGCCCTATTTTTTTCCTTATTTATATCATATAATCTCAAATTTTTTAAATCTTCTATCTCATCTATCGTCCAGTCTCCAGCATCATATTTTACTACATCTTGAATAAACATAAATTGATTCACAATTACCTCTTTTTCTTCTTCTATTGTTTTTCCATTATATGTTCCACTTACTTTGAACATATATTTTCCATTTTCTTTTACTTCATATGGAATAGTTTTTGTATTATCCGCTTTTAAAACTGCTGAACATTTAGTACCTTCCAATGATGCAATTATATTTATATACAAAGTTGTTCCTATTTCTACTGAATTTTCTTCTTTTGAACTCGTATTGCTTAAACTACTACTTGTACTTACTGCTATTGCTGTATATTGTATTTCTATTTTTTTAGTTGTTACTATTACATTTATATCTCCTGTAACATTTTCAATTTTTATTTTTCCCGTATTGATATCAACAACACTATTTCCAGATGTTGTTATAATTTTTCCATCCATTGTTACTGTTAGATTTGTTATAGCATATTTTTCTGTCGTTGTTATCGTATTTTCATATGTTTTTCCATAATCTGTTACTATTGATTTATTATTCATTTCCGCTCCAATTGAAAGTTCTACTGTTACATTACATGGAATTGAATCAATTTTTATTTTTTCATTATCGACACTTTCATCTTCTGATATTATTTTTATAATATACTCTTGACCTAATGTTATCGTATATTCTATCTCTTTTTCATGTTCGCCATTACAATCTATTATATTTCCATCTGGCATTTCTATTGTTTTTAAACCTTTTTCATCATTCATAACTGTTATTCTTATTTTTACTGTATTATCTTTAAATGTTGTTTTATCTACAGTGTATGATATTTCTACTGCTTTACATATTGTAATATTCATATTAATATCTATTAAACATGTTAAAGATATTTCACCTTTTTTCAATCTAATTTTTTTACCATTGTTATCATTTAAAATTATTGCATTATATCTTTCAGATAATTTTTCATTATTTAACCATTCTTCATTTATATCATTTAATGTTGCTCCACCCAGCTTATCAATTTGTAGATTTTGGACTGCTATAGAAACTGCTTCTTGCATTTCTGCTTTTATAGTTTTTTCTTTTGCTAATTTTGCATTTGCAAATAACCCTGTGTTTGTTATTGCTTGTATACTTATTCCTGCTAAAATTAGCAAAACTATTATTGTAATTACTAGTGCTACTAGTGTTATTCCTCCTTCTTTAAATTTGCATTTGTTCATTTTTTTCTCCTCCTATGTATATTTTCTGACATTTATGTCATAAATAAGATATCACTAATTAATTTTGTTGTCAAGGTTCTATGATATTTTTTTCATACTTTTTTAATATTATTTATGACATAATTATCACAACAATTTAATTTACGGAGGCTTTTATATGATTAAAGAATATAGATTAAAAAAAGGCTTTTCTCAAGAATTTCTGGCTGAAAAAATTGATATAAGCTGGAGACATTTACAACGTTTAGAACATAATGAAGCTAATACAACTGTTAAAACTTTAAAAAAATTAATTAAAGTTCTCGATATTTCAGATGAAGATATTTTGGACTATTTAAAACAATAAAAAATTGCCATAAGGTTATCTCTACCTTTGGCAATTTTTATTTACCCAAATATTCCTCTCTTTTTAATAGGAGGTTGTTCATTCATAGTTTTTGCAAGTTCCATTAACAAATCTCTTTGTTCTTTTGTTAATCTCTTTGGAGTTTGAACTTGTACTGTAAATACAAAATCTCCCTCTGAACTAGAATTTACATATTTGAAGCCTTTATTTCTTATTGTAAATTTAGTACCAGTTTGTGTTCCTTCTGGTATTCTATATGTTTCTTTACTTCCATCTACCATAGGAATTTCTAACTCTGCTCCTAATGTTGCTTGTGTTATTGTAATTGGAATATCACATAAAACATTATTTCCTTTTCTTGTGTAAATACTATGTTTCTTTATTCTAAGTGTAATATATAAGTCTCCTTTAGGTCCACCTTTTGTTCCAGGTTCTCCTTCCCCTCTTAATACTACTGTTTGATTATCATCTATTCCTGCTGGTATTTTTACTTTTATTTTTGGTTGTTTTCTTACAGTTCCTTTACCTTTGCAATTATCACATACATCTGTAATAACTTCTCCAGTTCCATGGCATTTGCTACATGTTCTAGTTGTTTGAACTTGACCTAATATTGTGTTTTGTACTTGTGTTACTTGACCAGTTCCATGACAATCAGGACATTTTATTGGATTAGTTCCTGGTTTCGCACCAGTTCCATGGCATACATCACAAGTTTCATTTCTTGTAATTACTACTTCTTTTTCTACTCCTAAAAATGCTTCTTCAAATGTAATGTCCATATTAAGATTTAGATCAGAACCTTTTCTTGGTCCGTTATTTTTTCTAGCAGATTGTCTACCTCCAAAACCTCCACCAAAAAATGATGAGAATATATCTCCTAAATCACCGAAGTCACCAAAGCCATCAAATCCTGATGTTGAATATGAATATCCACCACCAAATGGTCCTTGACCTCCGCCAAAACCTTGTGGATCTGCTGTTCCAAATTGGTCATACATTCTTCTTTTTTGAGGGTTTGAAAGAGTTTCATATGCTTCATTTACTTCTTTAAATTTCTTTTCTGCTTCTTCTTTATTATCTGGGTTTGCATCTGGATGATATTTTTTTGCCATTTTTCTGTAAGCCTTTTTTAGTTCATCATCTGTTGCAGTTTTACTTACTCCCAATACTTCATAATAATCTCTTTTTTCTGCCATCTTTTCCTCCAAAAATATTTATATGGAAAAAAGGGGAATCCCCTTTTCCATATATTACTATTTTAATTATTTATTGTCATCTTCTACTTTGTAGTCTGCATCATATACGTTTCCATTATCTCCGTTTGCACCATTATTTGTTCCAGCTCCTGTTGCATTTGGATCTACTCCAGCTCCTTGTGCTCCGTTTGGATTTGCATTTTTGTATAGTTGTTCTGACATATCATAGAATACTTTTGTTAATTTTTCTGTTGCTTCTTTGATTTTTTCAGTGTCATTTGTTTCTAATGCTTTTTTAGTATTGTCTATTTCTGTTTCAACTTTTGCTTTTTCTTCTCCACTGATTTTATCTCCTAAGTCTTTTAATGTTTTTTCACTGTTGTATACTAAGCTTTCTGCATTATTTTTAACTTCGATTTCTTCTTTCTTCTTTTTGTCTTCTTCAGCATGTGCTTCTGCATCTTTAACAGCTTTATCAATATCTTCATCAGTTAAGTTTGTTGATGCTGTGATTGAAACATCTTGGCTGTTTCCTGTTGCCATATCTTTTGCAGATACATGAACTATACCGTTTGCATCAATATCAAATGTTACTTCAATTTGAGGTACTCCTCTTGGTGCTGCTGGAATTCCTGTTAATTGGAATCTTCCTAATGTTTTATTATATGCAGCCATTTCTCTTTCACCTTGTAATACGTGAACTTCTACTGATGTTTGACCATCTGCAGCTGTTGAGAATATTTGTGATTTTTTAGTTGGTATTGTTGTATTTCTTTCGATTAATTTTGTAAATACTCCACCATATGTTTCAATACCTAATGATAATGGTGTTACATCTAATAATACTAAGTCTTTAACATCTCCAGATAATACACCACCTTGAATTGATGCACCAATTGCAACACATTCATCTGGGTTTATTCCTTTATCTGGTTCTTTTCCTGTTATTCTCTTAACCATTTCTTGTACTGCTGGAACTCTTGTAGAACCACCAACTAATAATACTTTATGAATATCATTTGCTGTTAATCCTGCATCTTTTAATGCTTGGTTAACTGGTCCAGCTGTTGCTTCTACTAAATCATGAATTAATTCTTCAAATTTAGATCTTGTTAATGTTACATCTAAGTGTTTTGGTCCTGTTGCATCTGCTGTGATAAATGGTAAGTTGATTTGTGTTTGTTGAACACCTGATAATTCTATTTTAGCTTTTTCTGCTGCTTCTTTTAATCTTTGCATTGCCATTTTATCTGATTTTAAATCAATTCCATTTGATTTTTTGAATTCATCTACTAGGTAATCTATAATTTTGTTATCAAAATCATCTCCACCTAAATGTGTATTACCACTTGTTGATAAAACTTCGAATACTCCATCACCAATATCTAGTATAGAAACATCGAATGTTCCACCACCTAAGTCATATATTAATATTTTTTGATCTTGTTCTTTATCCATTCCATAAGCTAAAGCTGCTGCTGTTGGTTCATTTATAATTCTTAATACTTCAAGTCCTGCAATTTTACCAGCGTCTTTTGTTGCTTGTCTTTGGCTATCATTGAAGTAAGCTGGAACTGTAATAACTGCTTGAGTTACTTTTTGTCCTAAATAATTTTCAGCATCTGCTTTTAATTTTTGTAATATCATTGCTGATATTTCTTGTGGTGTAAAGCTATCTCCTTCTATTTTAACTTTTTCAGCTGTACCCATTTTTCTTTTTATTGATATAACAGTATTATCTGGATTTGTAACTGCTTGACGTTTTGCTATTTGTCCTACTAATCTTTCTCCATTTTTTGAGAAAGCAACTACTGATGGTGTTGTTCTATTACCTTCAGCATTTGGTATTACTACTGGTTCTCCTCCTTCCATAACTGCTACACATGAGTTTGTTGTTCCTAAGTCAATTCCTATAATTTTTCCCATTTTTATCATCCTTTCTTCTGTCAAAAGGGACGGACTTTTTTGACACCTTTTAATTTTTTAAAATTTTATAAATATATTTTTCTAATCATAAGTTGTCAATATTCCCCGTCCCACTTGACAACTTTTAACAAAATTAATAACTAATTTGCGACTACTACCATAGAATGTCTAATAACTTTATGTCCTAATTTGTAGCCTTTTCTATATTCTTGAACAATTTCTTTTTCACCTTTTGTATCATCTTGTACACTGCTAACTGCTTCATGTAACTCTGGATCAAAAGTTTCTCCAACTGTTTTGATTTCTTCTACGCCTTTTGATTTAAGTACATCTTGAAATTGTTTTAATACAAGTTCAATTCCTTTTTTGTAATTTTCATCTTCTGTTTGAACTTTAGCTGCATTTTCTAGATTGTCTAATATTGGAAGCATTATTTCTACAACATCACCTAATATTGAATTATATAATCCTTCTCTTTCTTTTTGACTTCTTTTTTTATGATTTTCAAATTCAGCTAATATTCTTTTGTATCTATCTGTTAAGTCATCTAATTCTTGTTGTTTTTGTTCTAATTCATTTTTTTCTTTTACTTCTTTTGTTTCTTCTACATTTTCATTTTTTTCTTTTTCTGCCATTTTATCGCCTCTTTCTTTATATTCCTTTATCTTTTAATTTTTTGTTTATATATTTCATAACTGAAATGACTTTTGAATAATCCATTCTTTTTGGTCCTATAATTCCTATTGTTCCCATATCTTTGTCTCCAACTTTATGTTTAAAGGTTATTACACTAAAGTCTTTTAATTCTTCTTTTTCATTTTCATCGCCTATATAAACATTTATATCTTTTGCAAATCCTGAATTTAATATATCTGTCATTAATTCTTTTTCATCTATTATATTAACGAAGTTTTTTGCAACTGCTAAACTATTAAATTCTGGTAAGTCAAATGATTTATTTGCTCCTTCTAAATATATTTGTCTATCTTTTGAAATTACTTTTTTTATTTGTTCTATTATTGGTTTTATTACCTTTACACTGTATTTCATTTCATTAATCAAATATTCTTCTAATGGAGCATCTATAATTTCTAATGGTTGACCTTTTAATTTTTTGTTGAACATATAATTTATTGTTTCGACTTGTTTGTCTGTTATGTCCTCATCAAATTTTATTATTGTTTCTTTTACCATTCCTGTATTTGTAAGAATTATTGCCATTAACATTCTTGGGCCTAATAGTACGAATTTTATTTCTTCTATTAACAAATCCTGTGTACTTGGTCCTATTGCAAGTGTTGTATAATGTGTGATTTCTGATATTGTTGTTGTTGCAATTTTTGTTAAATCTTCGATTTCATTTACTTTTGTTTCTAATTTATCACTTATGTATTTGATTTCCTCTAAGCTGATATTATCATCTTTTAGTAATTCATCTACATAGTATCTATAGCCTTTTTCTGATGGTATTCTTCCACTTGATGTATGTGTTTTTTCTAAGTAGCCTGCTTTTTCTAAGTCTGCCATTTCATTTCTTATTGTCGCACTACTATACTTCAAGTCTTCATTTTGTGTCAAGGCTACTGAACCAACTGGTTCTGCTGTATTGATATATTCTTCTACTATTGCTTTTAATACTTTCTTTTTTCTATCATCTAGCATTTTCTCACCTCTTTTAGCACTCATCATATTCGATTGCTAATTTTTATATATATTATAACCTTTTTTAGCACTTGTCAATACATTGTGCTAATTTTTTTTGTGAATTTTTTGTGAATTTTGTTTTTTTATCTATACAATTGAATTTTATATGATATAATACATAAGCTAAAAATATAGAATAGAAAAAGGAGAACATTGACATCATGAAAATATTTAAACTTTATATACTAATGTTCAAATTTGAACGCTCCAATAACGGTTTTGATTATACGATAAAACGCAGATTATTATTTTTCTGGTTTTGCAATCGAAACGTAGCATTGGTTACTATTATTCCTGAGAGTTCTTATTCATTAATATCTTTGGAAAACTTAAGTCCTAGTGCAGTTCAATATATTTGCTATAAAATAAGAAAAATTGCAAATATATAATTTTAAAAAATCCAACACTATGTACTGAGCTCAAAAAATCAAATATTTTTTGGATTCAGTACACTTATGTCGGATTTTTTTATTACTTCTATAATATACTTGTTATCAATATTCCAATTGTCTGAATTGCAAAAAGATTTAAAATATTTGAAGTAAGCAAATTATTAGTTGCCTCTACAACTCCAAGCATATCATCATCTTCCTTTTTATAATATTTTTGTGATTCAAAAAATGTCATTAACTCTGGAATACTTGTTATAAAACCTAGCAATATTCCAATAATAGCCTCTGATATATTAAATAATTTACACAACGTTTCTAAAGTATTTCCTAGTTTATCTCCAACAAAATATAATAAAAATCCTGTTATTACTAAATAAATAATATATTTTATTGTTTGAAATCTATTCTTGCTTTCCTTTTCTTCTTCAACTTCAATTTTATGTTCTATTTTTTCATCTTCATTTTTTAAATACATCTTATGAACATTATCATTAATAACTCTAAATAATATATACAAAATAACAAAAATTGGTACAATCATTATATTTAATTCAATATTCATCTTTAACAAAACTATTGGAATCAAAATTGTAAAAATTACTAATATTATATCTGTAATAATGGCTCTATTTTTTATTTTATCAACATTTTTATTTAATAAAATTGCTCCAATATATTGAATAAAATTTATTACATTTGAACTTATTATATTATAAACACTTGCGCCAGATAGTCCTCTTAAGCTTGATGTTGTTATTGTTAAAAGTTCTGGTATAGATGTTGCATATCCTGCAATATTTCCAACTGTTTTAGGTTTTAACTTTAAACTTTCAGCTAATTTTCTTAAAGTTGTTACTAAAATATATTTTGATATTAAGACTATTAAGGCTGAATAAATTATAAATTTTATTATTTCTAAAAACATATACTTTCTTCTCCTTTTTTAGTTAGAGTGAAGTTTTGATGAATTGGGATTTGAATATGTTGAATTATTGTTTTTGAGTGCGCCCGTAATAACTTTAGAAATTCTTAATTGATTTTTAGGGGAATGTTCACGTCGAGCGCTAGCGAGGACTAAGTGAAAGGGTCCCAAAAAATCAATTTAGAATTTCTTAAATTATGAAGGAAGCCGAAAAAACAATAATTTCAACATATTCAAATCCCAATTCATCAAACTTTCACTCAAACCACCCTACTTTTTAGAATTTTTCCACATTTTATTGATATTTATACAAAAATATTATATAATATCTGTATTATTTATAGATATTGGAGGCAATTATGGAAGAAGTACAAATTGGAAAAGTTTATCGCCATTTTAAAGGTAACTATTATTTTGTAGAAAATATTGCATACGATTCAGAAACAACAGAAAGAATAGTAGTATATAAACCTTTATATGAAAGAGCTGATAAAAGACAACTTTGGGTAAGACCTGAAAAAATGTTTTTGTCGGAAATCCCAATAGATAGACCTGATAATATAACAGGTCAAAAACATAGATTTGAAATAGCACAAGATATTGAAAGAGATTATTTAAAATAACAATTTTAATATTTTTAATTGGAGGTAAATTATGATAGATATAAAATTTTTAAGAGAAAATCCTGATGTGGTAAAACAAAACATAAAAAATAAATTTCAAGACCACAAACTTCACTTAGTTGATGAGGTTATTGATTTAGATAAAAAAAATAGAGAAGCAAAATTAAATGGAGATAATTTAAGAGCTGAAAGAAAATCTTTAAGTGCTGAAATTGGAAATCTTATGAGAAATGGCAAAAAAGATGAAGCTGAAAGTATTAAATCTAAAGTTCAAGAAATTAATTCTAAACTTGAAGAAAATGAAAAATTAGAAACTGAATATGCAGAAGAAATAAAATCAAGAATGATGAAAATTCCAAATATTATGGATGCATCTGTTCCTATTGGTAAAGATGATAGTGAAAATGTAGAAGTTGAAAGATTTGGAGAAGCAACTGTTCCAGCTTATGAAATTCCTCATCATGCAGATATTATTGCAAGATTTAATGGATTAGATAAAGAATCTGCTGGACGTACAAGCGGTGTTGGTTTCTACTATTTAATTGGCGATGTTGCCAGACTACACGAAGCTATGCTTGCATATGCTAGAGATTATATGATTAATAATGGTTTCACTTATGCTATTCCCCCATTTATGATTCGTAGTGATGTTGTAAATGGTGTTATGAGTTTCGAAGAAATGGATGCAATGATGTATAAAATTGAAGGTGAAGATTTATTCTTAATTGGTACATCTGAACATTCTATGATTGGAAGATTTAAAGAACAATTAATTAAAAAAGATGAATTACCAATATGTATGACATCTTATTCACCTTGTTTTAGAAAAGAAATTGGTTCTCATGGATTAGAAGAAAGAGGATTATATCGTGTTCATCAATTTGAAAAACAAGAAATGATTGTTTTATGCGAACCTGAAGAATCAATGGAATGGTACAATAAAATGTGGAAATTAAGTGTTGACTTATTTAGAAGCTGGAATGTACCTGTAAGACAATTAGATTGTTGTTCTGGTGATTTAGCTGATTTAAAAGTAAAATCATGTGATATTGAAGCTTGGAGTCCAAGACAACAAAAATATTTTGAAGTTTGTAGTTGCTCAAATTTAGGAGATGCTCAAGCTAGACGTTTAGGAATTCGTGTAAAGAGTGAAAAAGGAAATTATTACTTACACACATTAAATAATACAGTTGTTGCAACACCTAGAGGACTAATCGCTGTAATAGAAAATAATTATAATGAAGATGGAAGTGTAACAATTCCAGAAGTTTTAAGACCATATATGGGTGGAGCTGAAAAAATAGTTCCTAAAAAATAAAAAGAGAGGAAAAATTTTAAATGATAATAAATAATCCAAAATTTGAAGTTTCAGCAGTAAAACCTGCTCAATACCCAAAAAATGATTTTCCTGAAATTGTTTTAGTTGGAAAATCTAATGTTGGAAAATCTAGTTTTATAAATACTATGATAAATAGAAAAAAATTAGCAAGAACAAGTAGTGAACCTGGGAAAACAAGACAAATCAATTTTTATAATATGGATGAAAAGTTCTATTTTGTTGACTTACCTGGTTATGGTTTTAGTAAAATGTCTAAAAAAGAACAAGAACAAGTTGGTAATTTTATTGAAGAATATCTTTTCAATAGAAAACAAATTGCATTAATAATATTTTTAGTTGATATTCGCCATACACCTACTGCAAATGATAGATTAATGTACGATTATGTTATTCGTTCAGGTCTTCCTTGTATAATTTTGGCTAATAAAGCTGATAAAATTGCAATTACTAAAGTATCTGCTGAAGCTACAAAATTACAAAAAACTTTAAACCCTATTGGAGATATTCCTACTTTTCCTTTCTCTTCTGAAAGAAAAGTTTATATGGATGATGTTTGGAATGAAATAGAAAAATATATTTAAAAATTTAAAAATAAAAAGTTTGGAAAAAATGGCTATACCATTTCTCCCAAACTTTTATTTTTTAATTTTAGTGACAGCATTTTTCTTTTTTGTCTTTCTTTCTATTACAAATCATTATTATTATTGATAATATTAAAAGTAATGCAAGAATTACAGCTAAGACTATTATTGCAGCAAAAGATGATAAGATTTCTGAAGCTATAGCAGCAGCACCAACTAATAATCCTACGACAAAAGCTAAAGCTATTGCTAATATAATAGTAACAATACCGAAGCATTTGTTATTATTACATTTTTCTTTCTTTTCTTTACAGTAAAATACTTCTTGTGGCTCCATAAAAGTCACCTCCATATAACACCTTATTTTTTCTGATGTTATACTATATACTATGCTGAATTTTGTAAAATGTTGTCTTATTAATTCTCTTCTTTTTCTATTTTCTTAGTAATTGCTTTCAATGCCTTTTCTCTTGGCAACATTATTATATGTCCGCACCCTTGACATTTCAATTTAAAGTCAACACCTATTCGTGTAACTTCCCATAATTTACTTCCGCAAGGATGCTGTTTTTTGGTTCTAACAATATCTCCAACTTCATATTTATTATATTCCATAATTTTCCTCTACTTTTATAATAAATTATATAGCTTTGTTAAATCTTTGAGCCATTCTGTCTTTTCCTAATATTTGCATAATTTCATACATATCTGGAGTATTTGTTCTTTTTGTTAAAGCTATTCTTAATACTGTACTTACATCTCCAACATGAGCTTTGTACATATCTGGATTTGCTTTAAATTCTTTTACTTCTTTTGCATAACCCATTTCTCCAGCTAATTCTTTTATTTTATCAAACCATGCTTGTTTATCATCATTTTCATCATAATATTTTTCTACATATAATTTTAATATTTTTGAAATTGATTCTTTATCATTTATAACTTGATAAGGGTATTCATTTTCATCTTTTGCAAATTCTTCATCATACATATAAGAAATATTTTCTTTTACATCTGACCATTTTGAAATATCTTTTCTTGGCTTTTTGTTTCCTCTTTCTATTCCAAAAACTTTTAAAGCATATTCTTTATCTTCTAATAATTTTTTTAATTCTGCATCATATTTTGTTGCCCACATATTAGCATTTTCATATACTTCTTCAGCAGTCATTTTTGATATTACAGTTTTTGATACATCTAATAATTTAACCATATCAAATAATGCACCACTAACACTCATTTTATTTAATTGTAATTCAAATTCATCTAATTGTTTATCTGGATTAGCTCTTCTCCAGTTTTCAAAATTAGAATTTGCAATATTTAATAAATATTCTTTAACCGCTTCTGCTGGAATTCCTTCTTCTGCATAATAACTTACTGCAGCCTCAGGATCTTTTCTTTTACTTAATTTTCTTTTATTACCATTATCATTTTTCATAATTGGTGCAATATGTGCATATTTAGGCGCTTTAAATCCTAACTCGTGGAATAATTGTAAATGTAGTGGTACTGATGATAACCACTCATCTCCTCTTATTACGTGTGTTGTATGCATTAAGTGATCATCAACTGCATGTGCAAAATGATATGTTGGTAAACCATCTGCTTTTATAATTACTATATCTTGGTCATTTTCTGGGAAATCAACCTTTCCTTTAATAACATCATGATGTTGTATTTTTCTATCTTCTCTTCCAGGAGATTTAAATCTTATTATATAATTTTCTCCATTTTGAATTCTTTTCATAGCTTCTTCAACTGGAATAGTTCTACATTTTGCCCAAACACCATAATAACCTGGTCTAATTTTTGCAGTTTCTTGTTTAGCTCTTATTTCTTCAACATCTTCTGGAGTACAGAAACATGGATATGCTTTTCCTTGTTCAATTAAGTATTTTGCATATGCTTGGTAAATTTCTTTTCTTTGACTTTGTTTATATGGTCCATAATTTCCTTTTCCTTCATTTTCAGAAATCATTCCTTCATCTGGTTCAAATCCAAAATCTTTTAAAGAATTTACTATTCCGATAATTCCATTTTCAACTTCTCTTTTTTGGTCTGTATCTTCTATTCTTAAGAAGAATACTCCATTTGTTTGATTTGCTAATTTTCTAGCTATTAACCCTTGATATAGCCCTCCAATATGAACAAATCCTGTAGGGCTTGGAGCAAATCTTGTTACTATTGCTCCTTCTGGTAAATTTCTTTCTGGGTATTTTTCTTCATAATATGATATTTCCTTTGCATCTGGAAATATTAAGTTTGCTAAATCTTTATAATCCATGTTTATTTCTCCTTTTTTCCTCCGAATTAAACCTCCATAATGATTGGTATAATCATCGGTCTTCTTTTTGAAATTTTCTCCTAGTATATATATTTCTCGTTTGTGTTGATATTTCAATGTTTTTACTATTTTTAGAAATTAGCTCTATTTTTATAAAAATTAATGGGTTAATAACAAATTAATAACAATTATCATTATTTTCAAATTCCTCTATCATTGTTTTTATTTCATTGACACTATACCCATTATTTAATCCTATTTTAAACATTTCTAAAAAAATTTTTTCTTTTTTATTGTATTTCTTACTTAATTTTTTTACTTCTATTAATACCTCTTTGTTATACATACTTTTTTCCTCTCTTTCGTAAATTAATTCATAATTCACTTTTGAAAGGTTGTAATCTTCAGTTATTATAATATTTTTTTCTTTTTTTGTAAATATATTTTTCCTTTCTTTTTGATTTTTTTCTTTAATCTTTTTTAATTCTTTTGTTTTCTTCATAAAACAAATCCTCTCTTTCGTAAATACAATTTGACAATTTACTAAAGAGAGTTTATACTTAAATTACAGTTTTACTCTCTTGAGTAAATTGTTTGTGGAAAAGAGATGTCTTAGATTTGCGGTCCTAGCATCTCTTTTTTCTATATTATATATACTTATTTCTTCATTGTCAAAACCCGTTTTCGACAAAAAAATCTTCTAATCATTGAAAATACTATAAACTTTTTTATACCTCTGATTTTATTCTATTTCTTAATTCGTGCCAATTGATTCCTGTAACGTATTTTAGGCTTTCTGAACATAGTAAATTTTTGGTTTTTGCATATTTATTCCATTCTTTTATTGTTGGATATTCTGAAAAATCTCTTGTTACCTTTTTTAGCTCTTCTATTGTTTCTAAATATTTAATGTGTATTATACTTTCAGTTGGGTATTGCTTTTCTTTTTTATAAAATTCGCTTACTAATTCATCAAATTTTTTACTTATTTTTTTTGTTTCTTTTGAATTTACTCCATATACCTCCACTGCTTTGTCTAGTTTTTTTCTTAATTTTTCGAATCTGCTATTCATTTGTTTTTCTCCTTATTTTTTCTTACGTTTTGTTGATTTTATCATATTCTATTATAGTATACCACGAACTCTTTATGAGATTTTTTAACCAAAAAGAAAAAGCCACAGTATGAACTTGAGGTACAGTTCATATTGGGGCTAATCCATTTTTCTTATAATAATTATAATTATTATAGCATATATTTTTTGTTTTGTGTGTCGAACTGTGTCAGATAGAAAAAGAACTATTGCTAGTTCTCTTCTAATTTATTATTCACTTTCTTTTCAATTACACTTTCTATCTTTTTGTCTAGGTAATCAAATATTTTTTGTTTATTATTTTTTATATAATTTATTCCTGATAATATCATTAAAATCACAATTATTATTCCTGTTGCTTTCCACAAAAAATAATTATCCTGTAATTTACTTTCTCTTTTATTATCGCTTTTATAGAAATTGTGTAAACCAATTAATGTTGTTAATAATAAAAATACTGCAAATGCTATAACAATCATTATATTTAATGTTCCATTCACGTTTTCTATTGCACCAACTGCTGCTGAAACAATACTAAAAGATGCTAAGAAACCTAATAAATTATATACTAAATTATTACTTTTTTCTTCTGATTTATTATATTGTATTTCTAATTGTTTTTGTTTTTCTTGTAAATCTTTTTGTTTTTCCTCTAATATAATTAAATCCTTGTTAATTTTAGAAGAAATTTTGCTTAAAATCTCTATCTCATTTTCAATCTCATATTTTTGTAATGCTAAATTTAAAGAATTGTATTCAAATTGTAATCTATTAAAATTTTTAATATTTGTATTTCCCATTGTATGTACATCTTCAATCATCGAACTTGCTTTATCTAATTCTTCTTTGAGTTCTTTAGCAATACTTTCATCTATTAAATAACTTCTAAACTCTATTAATTTATTTAATTGTTGATTTATATTGGCACCTATTTCTACATCTATCTTTTGTATATTTTCTTTAATACTAATTTCTTGCATCTATAAACTTTTCCTTAAACCATTCTCTAGTTTCTATTTTATCAATATAACTAGCCTTACCATACACAACTCTTTTCCCATTTTCAAGCCATTTTTTATGCCAAGGCGAGTTTATCATATGTGTTAAATTGACCAATGTCTGTGGTGAAGCTTTTCCAAAAACTTTAAATATATAATCTAAAAATTTCTTTTTTTCCTCGCTTATTTGGTTGCCAATATTCTCTTGTTCTTCTGTAAGTGTTATAGGTCTGCCCTCAAATGCTTTATATTCTTTATGTAGAGGAATCGCTACAGGTCCAAACATCCATGCATTAAAATTACATTGATATAAATATGGTATATCTTTGTGTTCACACATATAATATGCTTCAAAAAAGTACATAATTTTTTGCACTTGTAACTGTGTTACTTTTATTCCAGCATTTTTAAAAAGATTTATTAAATAATATGAATCATATACTATATTATTTTCTTCCATAGCAATCCCTCCTATTCTTATTTTTTATATATTATATTACAAGAACATAAAAAATGCAATACTTATTTTCCCCAGTATTTCAGCAAAAATTGACACTTTAAAATCAATTTTAAGGCTTTTATATTTTTAAGGTATGTAATTATATACCTTGATTTTTCAGTAATTTCAGCTATTTTTATAATTTTTTAGTTTTTTTTAAATAATGCTTGACTACAACGTATATACGTAGTATAATAAATACAGCTAAGGAGGTGATACAGTATGAAACAAAAAATAATAAGAGCGATACTAAATACTAAGTTAGCCGCTAAACTAATTGACAAGTACTTAAGTAATCGCTCAATAATTGAAATAGCTAATACTATTTCAAAAGACTAACACTTGAGAGGATAACCTCTCTTGTGTATAAATATTATATTATATTTATTTTAAAAAATCAAGGAGGCTATCATGGAAGGATTTAAAAGAGATTATAAATCTGAATGGGAAAAAGAAAAAGAAACTAAAACATCTAGATTATTAAAAATTGATAAAAAATTAAATAATGATTTTACAGAAAAATTAAAAAAAGATAATATTTCATACTCTCAATTTGTTCATTCTTGTATCTACAAATATTTAAATGGAGAATTAAAATTAAAGTAGAGGTAAATTGAAATTAATCAACTTACCTCTTAATTTTATCTAACTCCACCTGTCCATTTAGCAAATCCTATTTTGTAATTACCTGTCCCAGAAACATTATATCTTACCATTGGTCTTCCATTAAATATTCCAAAACAATCGCATTCTTCATATGGGCTTAAACTTCCTATTACTTTTGTTAAGCTTGTATCTGCATATATAATTTCTTTTGTTGAACCGTTTTTATATCTTCTCACTGGTTCATCACTCCCTTCAACTTTTGGTACTGCTACTGTAGTTGTAGCTTGTCCTATTTTATTTGCTACATCATTTTTGAATTGTATCCAAGCTTGTTCATTTCTTACATAGTATCTTGGACATTCTTTTTCTGTTACATCATAATGTCTTATAATTGCATCTATTCCTAGATTATATCTCTTGCATATATCTGCACATAATTCTACTAAACTGTTATATGTATTGTCATTAAACTTTCCTTCCCAATCTGGGTGACAATCTTCTATTCCAATTGATTTTCTATTCATTGAATAACTACCACTATGGAAAGCTACTTCATTTTCTGGTATACATCTTATTATTTCACCATTTAAACCGATTATATAATGAGATGAAGCATATGTCTTATGTGATGTTGCTAAACTTTCAAAATAGTTTCTATTGCCTAATGCTGAACTTCCTGCATTTCCAACCCAATGAACTACAATTTTTTCAATTTTATTTTGTTTTTCTCCACTTCTTGAATATGGATTTATTGTTAATAGTCTATCTTCTATATTCATTATTCGTTTGCCTCCCCTCTTGTATCTTCTTCTGCAAGTTCCATTGTTTCTACAATTTCATCTTCCATAACTATTCCTCCTTATTACTTATTGCTTTTTGTCCTAACAAATATGTTCCAATAACTCCTTGTGCTACTGCAATAACTTGTACTATTTGTATTGCATATGGTATTGTTATTCCATCTACTGCATTTATTCCTGCTACTAATGCACTTACTATTGCTAATATATTTGTTAAGTATTTTGCTATTGTTTTTAATTTTTCCATAGCTTTTACCTCCTATTTTAAACCTAATTTCATATATATAAGTCCTAATATTACAGCCAAAACTGAATAAAATATATAATCAACAAACTTGTCCCACTTCTTGCCTTTGACTTTGTCATCTTCTGATACTTTACTATCTAATTTCAAGTCTATCTTTTCTACTGCTGATTCTACTTTTCCCATTCTATAATCCATTTTTTCCATTATAGAGTATGTTTTTTCAAGTTTATCGATTCTTTCATCGTGGTCACCTATTCTTTTTGTATTTGACTTTTCTCGCTCTTCCAGATGTGCTACTTTTTCAATTAATTCTGTATCTTGCATTACTTTTCCACCTCCAGTACATCTTCTGCGTCTTTAAACTGTTCTGAATTTTTCAAATATTCATAGCACTCTTCTATTGTTTCATTTTCCGAATATTCTTTTTGTATAAAACTGGTTTCAATAAATATATTCATACTCTTATTTTCATCTGTACTATTGTAATATTCCTTTTCTTTTTCTCTTTGTTTTTCTGATGTATAAGAAGCAACTTCTATAATATTACAATTATTTGTTATTTTATTTATACTTACTATTCTATGATAGTTTGTTGTTATTCCATTTTCTAATTCTATTTCTTTTTTTAATGCCATTTTTATACCTCCTATCTATAGCCTATAATTTTATATATTTTAATCTCATTGCTATTTCCCCATTCAACACTTCTACCATTATATAAATTTACGTAACCTGTAGTATTAGATGTATTTGCCACCGAAGTACCTGAAATAGAAACACATTTTGATTGTAATTGTGACATACTACCACTATATATATTGTATGCAATTAATAAATTAGCAATTTTACCATTTGGAGCATTAACTTTTACAGAATTTCTATAAATAGGATTGCCTTCTGATTTTCCATAAAATATTTCTAAATAAGCAAAATTAGCTGATGTTTCATTTAATGTTACTGTTCCTGTTGTGCCTGATGAATTGTCGTATAAAGTTTTACATCTGTATATACTCTCCCAGTTTCCCCAAGCACCATTATTACTTCCTCTAAATTGCAAAGGTACATTAACATTACTATTTGGAAAATATACTTGACCATTGTACTGACCACTATTATCCCAAGAACCATGTAATATGTATCCATCTGCGGCAGGCTTATTACTTGTCATAGCACTTGTAGCTAATAATAGTTGAAGGTGTGCCTTATCATTTTCATAACTATGTGCTATATTTGCATTTGTTATTCTTCCATTTATACATTCTAACTTATCAGTCATTGTAGCTCGAGAAGCTTTTCCGTTGAATTTAGAAGCTGTTATGCTTCCATCATTATTTATCATAACTTGATTAGTTGTATTCTCATCACCTTTTGGTCTTAAATATATAGTTCCATTATTTGCACACATTTGACTATCGTTTGTCCAATGTCTTAATATTCCCTTATGTCCATTTATATTTATTCCATTCGCTCTATTTGTTAAGCTTATATCTCCATTTACTTGAAACTTACTTCCTTCACTTGTATTATATTGCTGTCCAATTGCTACATTGTTTTTATATATTGCTAACGCTGGATTTCCAGATGATAAAATAATATTATAAGTTGCACTTGATAACTTGTCCGCTAATATCAATTGAATATCAAAAGAATTTGCAACACTAAATCCATCTGTTCCTGCATCTCCTTGAATATTTAAACTACCAGTAATTTTATTTCCAGATATTGTATAAGTTAATGTTGTTTTACCATCAATCCAAGTAGAGCTAGAAGTAGTTTTATATTTATATTTACAACTAGTTATTGCATTTGCCACACTACCAAAACTTGCATTCCAAAATTCTCCTTCAAAGTTTAAAGTTGTTATTGTTCCAATATTATTTTGTCTAGTTGCTGATAGTGATTTTATTTTTATATTGCTATATTTTTTTATAGTTGCTGTTTTGCTTACTTTTGTACTATTTCCTCTACTGTCAATTGCATATAAATCTATAACATTGTTATTAACTTGATTAATACTCATATTAACATCAGCACTTGCATTATAATTTGCTGTAGTATTTTTTGTACCAATTAATAACTTGTAACTTTTCATTGTTGCACTATTTTTTGCTGTAGCCTTATTTGCTGTACTAATTGTTGCTTTTACATTTGAATAACCATTTACTAAAATTTGATTATTTCCAGTTAAAGCTGTTATTGTAGTATTTGTATCTTGATATGTAAAATTATTAAATGTTGGATTACTATTTGTTACTGTAAACGTAAAATCTTTTGAGTTTGTATATGATTTTCCATTTGCTGTTGTTGTTAAAATGTATCTTGCTTTATATGTATTACTGTTTGGAGTTAGTGGGTATATTTTACTTGCCGTTGGTGTTATTGCTTTACTTGTTCCAGTTACAGTTCCATAATCTATTATTACTGAATTATTTGTCTTACATAATTTTAAGCTTGTACTTGCTCCACTAGGATTTGCCCAAGTAATTGTATGTGCAGAGCCTATATTAACATTTGGTACAGAACTTAAAGTAGCAATTTGATGAGTTGTCACTTCTATACTATTAGACTCACTATATAATTGACTGTCTAATCTTTTCACTCTTATTTTTAAAGTATATTTAGTGTTTGGAGATAATCCACTTACATTTATTGGAGATGTCAAAGCATAACCACTTTCCCAAGCTCCACCATTTTTACTAACCCAAATTCCATCTATTGTAGCATCTGCCGAATAATTTAATTTCACACTGTTTACTGTTTTTGAATTTAGAGAAATACTGGCTTTTGCATACCTTGGAATTGTACTTAAATTCATACTTCCACTAGCACTGGCATTTCCACAAGTATAACTTTGTCCTGAACCATCATTTACAGAAAAGCTGTAATTTATTGATTTTGTTCCATCACTATTATGTGATACTGTTTGACTTCCAGTTCTTATTGTTAATGTTGAACCAGCTGAATACGATGGAATTGTTCCTGAATAAGAAGTACCATTTATCGAAATACTATATGTTATACTCTTCCAGTTACTCCAAGAATAGCTTGCTTTATATATTGTAAAACTAAAACTTATTTCAGAAGTATTATTAGCTGTACTTGTTGATGTTTCATTTACTGTTAATTTAAATTCGTGTGAGTGCTTACTTCCATAAGCTGTTATTGTTCCCATCTTAGCCTCCTAATCCTGTAAGCCAAACTTGACTTCCAATTTGTTGAATTAATAATACGTTAATTTTTGCTTGTTCTTTTACCTCTAGTTGTTTTGTATAAACACCTTTATCAGTCATTTCTGCTACTCTTTCATTTGTAGAACTATTGAATGTTCTGTTTCCATCTGCATCAATTCTCGTATATGTGTTTTTGGTACTAGAATTAACTTGAATACCTTTTCCTATTTCAACTGTGTCTGTTCTTGTTTCATTAGCATTTTGTGTCCATATATTTTTTTCTACTCCCATTGAAACCATTAAATCTGAAATATAATATGATGCTACTGTATCACTACCAATTTCTATTTTTATATTATTACTTGTTATTTCAACAGGAATTATTTTTTCAATCCAATTGTTTATTTCTCCATCTAGTTTATATTCAACTTCATTTATTTTTACATAACCTGTAGCATCTGTTTTTAATTTGTAATAATTAAAGCTTATGACATATTGTCCATTCTTCACAACTTGTGATTGAATTGATACTCCTTTATTTATCAAATAACCTTCATCACTAACATTATTTTGTTGTATTAAAGTATTTGTATACTCTTCTAATGTTGCCTCACTATCTTGTGTTTGTCCTCTCCAGTATTCTTTCGCATAAAAGAATATGTTACCTCCACCTGTTTCTTTAGCTTGTAATGTTATTCCTTCTATAGTGTGCTTTAATTCATTTACTTTTTCTGTTAGCTCATCTTTTGTTGCAACTTTCTGTGTAAATCCATCTATATCTTGTTGTGCTTGTGTTATTTTTTCCTCATTTTCTGTTGTTTCCTGTACTAATTGTGTTATTTTTCCATCAATTTGATTTATTTCACT
>ULWT01061628.1_pt1 | contig 21379 bp, 23 predicted proteins | sample 1960611 | NCBI WGS metagenome assembly ULWT01 (sample SAMEA4835819, study PRJEB28245) | human gut metagenome | biome: gut microbiome; material: fecal sample | place: Denmark | collected 2008
GGCAATGCGATTGAAAAATCCGGCGTGCCGCGCGAAGAACTTTTTATTACCACCAAAATCTGGATTGCCAATGCCGGTTACGAAAAAGCAAAGGCCTCTATTGCCGAATCGCTGTGCAAACTGAAAACAAGCTACATTGACCTGCTTTTAATTCACCAGCCGTTCAGCGATTATTACGGCACCTGGCGCGCCATGGAAGAAGCCTACAAAAACGGGCAGTTGCGCGCTATCGGCGTTGCCAATTTTTACCCCGACAGGCTGATTGACCTGTGCCAGTTTGCCGAAATTGCGCCGATGGTAAACCAGGTTGAAACCCATGTGTTCCAGCAGCAGCAAACCGCACACGCCATTATGCAGAAATACGGCGTAACGCACCAGTCGTGGGGCCCGTTTGCCGAAGGGCGCAACGGCTTTTTTACCAACGGCGTTTTAAACGAAATTGCAGCAAAATACAATAAATCGGCAGCACAGATTGCCCTGCGCTTTTTAATTCAGTGCGGCGTGGTTGTTATACCCAAATCCGTACACAAAGACCGCATGGTGCAGAACTTTGATATTTTCGATTTTAAACTTTCCGATGACGATATGGCAAAAATCCGTGCGCTCGATACCGGCAGGAGCCTGTTTTTCTCTCATTATGACCCTGCCACGGTTGAATTTTTAACCAACATGGGCAAGCACGCTTAAACGATAAAGTTTAATCTGCCATAACTTAAACCACCATAAAACAGCAAAAAAAAACAGCGCCGGAACACACCGCCCGGCACTGCTTCTTTGCAGCCCTTCCGCACCGAAGGGCTGTTTTTTTATAAGGTTTTAACGCCTTTTACTTCGTAGCCTGCGTCCACAACGGCTTTAACAAGCGCATCGTCGCTAACATCAGCGGCAAGCGTAACGGCGGCGTTTTTGTTTTCCAGCGAAACTTCAACGGCTTCCACGCCTTCAATGCCGCTTAAGGCTTTGTTTACATGTGCTACGCAGTGTTGGCACATCATGCCTTCAATATCAAGTACTTTTTTCATGGTATCAACCCTTTCTTTTTTGTTGGTGTTTAATATATCTACTGCCTCAACCCTGCATTCGTGCGCAGCAGCGCCGGGCGCATCCGCGCCGGCATCTTCCGCATACACCGGGTTAAAGAACCTTAACCGCAGGGCATTGGTTACAACAAAAACGGAACTGAAGCTCATGGCCAGCGCGCCCAGCATGGGGCTGAGCTTAATGCCGAGCCACGGATAGAACACGCCCGCCGCCACAGGAATACAGATGGCATTGTAAAACAGCGCCCAGAACAGGTTCTGCTTAATGTTGCGTATTACCGCGTGCCCAAGCTGAACAGCACCGGCAACATCCAGCAGGTCATTTTTCATCAGCACCAAATCTGCCGATTCAATGGCTATATCAGTACCGGCGCCAATGGCAATGCCCACATCGGCACGTGCCAGTGCAGGTGCATCGTTAATGCCGTCGCCAACCATGGCAACTTTTTTGCCCTGCTGCTGCAAACGGCGTATTTCCGTTTCCTTATCCTGCGGCAAAACCTCCGCCACCACGCGGTCAGCGCCTACCTCTTTCTGTATGGCCTGCGCCGTGCGCGCGTTGTCGCCGGTAAGCATTACTACCTCCAGCCCCATGCGCTTCATTTCTTCTATGGCCGCACGGCTTGTAGGTTTTACCCTGTCTGCAAGGGCAATAATGCCGAGCAGTACGCCGTCACGGGCAAAAAACAGCGGTGTTTTGCCTTCGGCCGCCAGTTTTTCTTCCAGCATTTTTACATTATCATCATAAAGCCCGGCTTCTTCCAGCATTCTGCGGTTGCCGCCAAAACAGCCCTTGCCTTCCATTACGCCTTTAATGCCGCGCCCGGCCTGCTGTGCAAAACCTGTTACCGGCACAAGCTGCACGTTTTTTTGTTCCGCATATTTTACAATCGCCTGCGCCAGCGGGTGTTCGGAATATTTTTCCAGCGACGCCGCCGTTTTAACAAGCAGCGCTTCACCGGCGCTTTTGCTGTATAAAACGTCCGTCACTCCGGGCTCGCCCTGCGTTATGGTGCCGGTTTTATCAAGCACTATGGTGTTAACTTCGTGCACCGTTTCCAACGCTTCGGCAGATTTAATCAAAACGCCGCTAGCCGCACCGCGTCCGGTGCCTACCATAATTGCCGTAGGCGTTGCCAGCCCCAGCGCGCACGGACAGCTGATAACCAGCACGGCAATAGCGTTGGAGAGTGCAAACTCAAAGCTTTCGCCAAGCAAAAGCCATACTGCCGCCGTTACAAGCGCAATGCCGATAACGGCAGGCACAAACACGCCGCTTACCTTGTCCGTCATTTTGGCAATGGGCGGTTTGGAACTTGTAGCGTCATCCACAAGCCGCACAATCTGCGCCAGCGTGGTATCTTCGCCAACCCTGTCGGCACGCATTTTAAAAAAGCCCGATTTTACAACCGTTGCCCCGGTAACCTTACTGCCGGTTTCCTTTTCCACAGGAATGCTCTCGCCGGTAATTGCCGATTCGTCAACCGCTGCATGCCCTTCCGTTAAAACGCCGTCCACCGGCACGCTCATGCCGCTGCGCACCACAAGAATATCGCCTTTTTCAACTTCTTCAACGGGTATTTCAAGCTCTGCGCCGTCGCGCTCAACAACGGCTGTTTTCGGCGCCAAATCCATCAGCTTGGTAATCGCGTCGCTCGTTCTGCCTTTGGCTCGCGCTTCCAGAAACTTGCCAAAGGTAATCAGCGTTAAAATCATACCTGCGGATTCAAAATACAAGTCCATCGAAAACCGGTGTACCAGCGCCAATTCGCCGTGCCCAAAACCGTAAGCAATTTTATAAAGCGCATACACACCGTAAACAAGCGAAGCCGACGCGCCAATGGCAATAAGGGAATCCATGTTCGGCGAAGCCGCAAAAAGAGTTTTGAAACCGACGCGGAAAAACTTAAAATTAATAAACACTACCGGAATAACCAGCAATAAAAGCGTCAGCGAAAAAATCATCGCGTTTTCCACGCCGAGGAAAATCTCCGGCAGCGGCCAGCCCATCATATGCCCCATGGAAATATACGAAAGCGGCACGGCAAACACCAGTGAAAGTTTCAGGCGTTTTTTTACAGCCTCATACTCCTGCCGTGCAATATCGTTTGCCGAAGCCTGCATTGATTTAGAGGCTTTGCCCTGCTGTGCAGCTTCTTTCAGCGACGCGCCGTATCCGGCATCTGTAACGGCGCCAATTATTTTCTGCGTATCGAGTGCCGTTTCATCATATTCAACCACCATGCTGTTTTTTAATAAATTAACGGCTATTTTATCCACGCCCGGCAGTTTGCCTACAGCTTTTTCCACGCGGGCGCTGCAGGCGGCACAGGTCATGCCGGTAACGTTAAACTGTTCTTTTTTCATAGCGCTGCTCCTTATATAACACTTCATTGACGCTCTTTTTTATTCCTGTTATTATTATATTAATACAATATCTTTTAATCAAGAATGCACTATTTGGTGATATAGTACCCAAAAAGATACTTAGGAGCATAATTATGGAAAAGAACATCAATGTAAACTGCCCCGTTGCCGCCACGCTGCACCTTATCGGCGGCAAATACAAAGCGCTTCTGCTTTGGCATTTATCGGGCCGCGTGCTGCGCTTTAACCAGCTGCGCCAGCTTGTGCCGGAAGCAACACCCAAAATGCTTACGCAGCAGCTGCGCGAGCTTGAACAGGACGGGCTTATTAACCGCAAGGTTTACCCTATTGTGCCGCCCAAAGTGGAATATTCCCTTACAGAGCTGGGCGAAAGCCTCTTTCCAATTCTTAAAGCCATGTACGAGTGGGGCAGCGGTTTAATGCAGAGCCAGGGCAAATGCCCTTCGTGCAGCATGACGGCGCAGCCCGGCACCTGCCACTGCAAAGATTAAAGCAAAACTCAAATACCGTGGCAAAACTCCAAAAATTAAAAGCAGGCATGCAGTCCGTTTAAACGGATAGTTTGCCTGCTTAATGTTTATATGCTATAATAATTTTCCGAGATAGCCGAGTCGGTTCCTTCCGCAAAGGGAGGTGATGGCATGACTGTTTACGAAGCATTATCTTTGATGATTGCTTTCGGAGCACTCGTTGCTGTTATCTGCTTATCTAAAAAGTAACAATACTTTAAGATAAAAAGAAACCGCATACTGGCGGTACGCGGCTTCCTTCTGAACTATAAATTCTAACAGGGAGAGCCGACGTTCCACCAATCGGCTGTCTCTTTCTTTATATTATACCAAACCAAAAACATTGTCAAATTACTTTTTACCATACCGCATACGGTATTCTGACGGCGCAAGCTGCATTACCTGCTTAAACGCCGCCGCGAATTTGCTTTGGCTGCCGTAACCTGCTGCCGCTGCAATTTCTGCCACACTGCTGCTGCCTGCAACCAAAAGTGCCGCCGCTTTCCTCATGCGGTATTCCTTCATATACTGTGTCATCGGTTTGCCGTACACCATTTTAAATACTTTTTTCAAAACAGAAGCATTAATGGAATGTTCGCGGGCAAGCTGTTCAATGGTATAATGCTCCTGCCAGCTGCCGGTTATTTTGGCGTGAATCTTTTTTATAATTTCCATATAACGTTCCTCGCAGCTTTCGGCCGTTTTAAGATGCGGAACACCGTACATAGCCAAAAATAAAAGCATTTCCTGCGCTTTCAGTTTAAAATACGCCTGCCGGTATTCACTTTTTACACGCGGCAAAAGCGCAAACATATCTGCAATTTCCGCAGCACCCGGCAAAACCGTAACTTCGCCGCCGCGGCAAAACTTTTCTGCCCAGGCAGGCAAATCTACATCCGAAAGGTTTAACGTTTCAGCAAAAGGCTGCGCAGCCATATTTAAATCCACAAACAGTGCAATACCGCTGTAATGCCCCAAAGGCAAGGTTATGCCCGATACGGTGCAGCAGTCCATCATATGGAACGATACATCACCCTGGCCAAGATAAATGCTTCTGCCGCCCTGCATTACCCAGCCCATACGCCCGTTCAGGCAGTAATTAACCTGCATAACGCCGCTGACGGCATGATGATAAAAATTCATGGTGCTGCCGTTTAATTCGGTTACTGCCAGCTTAAGCCCCGGCAGCACATTGTAAAGCAGCATCTGCCCGCTGCCGTTTTCATTTTCAAACAGGTATTTTTCAGCGCTGCTGCTTTTGCCGCCAAACTTCCAAAACGGCAGTTTTTCCATCATACCGTTATCTTTTATATAATTCATCACCAACACCGCCTTTTAGTCCCAAACGGATTTTTTCTTGCTCCAAAAGGAACAATCTGCCTGTAAAAGCCTTGCAGCCGACAGGCGTTTATTTATAATAAATATATGAGCGATTGCTCAAGTATAAAATTATAAGCAGCATAAATTAAGGAGTGTATATCTATGAAAAAATCTGTTAAACTTATTGACCTTGACTGCGCCAACTGCGCCGCCAAAATTGAAGACGCCGTTAAAAAAATCGACGGCGTAACCAATGCCAGCGTTAGCTTTATGGCACAAAAAATGACTTTGGAAGCGCCGGACGATAAATTCGCACAGGTGCTTGACGAAGCCGTTAAGCTCATCAACAAAATCGAGCCCGACGTTACTGTTAAAGCGTAAGGAGTTATACTATGAATTTTCAGCAGATTAGAAACGCAACGGCAATTATTACTTACGCAGGCAGCAGATTTTTGATTGACCCGCTGTTTGCGCCAAAAGATTATTTTGACCCCATCCCCGAATGCTTTACACCCGATAAACGCTGGCCGCTCGTTGACCTGCCAATGCCGGAAGAAGAAATAACCAGAAACCTTAATGCTGTTATTGTAACACATTCGCATATCGACCACATAGATGAATTTGCAGCCAAATCCCTGCCAAAAGCCTTAAAAATTTTTGTTCAGGACGAATATGACGAAAACTTTATGCGTAAATTTGGCTTTACGGATGTGGAAGTTTTAAAAGAAACAGGCATTATTTTTAACGGCATAACACTTTATAAAACCGGATGTATCCACGGCAAACCGGATACAACAATGCCTTATTATAAAAAATTCGGTTTCCGTCCCGACGCTATGGGCGTTGTGTTTAAAGCCGCCGGCGAAAAAACCGTTTATCTTGCAGGCGATACCATTTGGTGTGATTTTGTAAAAAATGCCGTTGATAAATTTGCACCGGAAATTATTATCGTCAACGCCGCGGCGGCGCAGCTTATACACAGCGGTCCGATTATTATGGGTACGGAAGATATTGCCGCACTGCGCGGATATGCCCCCAATGCCGCAGTAATTGCCACCCATATGGATGCCGTTGGGCACGCAACCTTAAGCCGTGACGGCCTGCGTGCATTTATCACCGACAATAAACTTAACAAAGATTTTTATATTCCGGCAGACGGTGAAACGCTGGAGTTATAACATTTATTTAAATACATTAGTCAGGCTGCAATAAAACAAAAGTGCATTTTATTGCAGTCTTTTTGTAAGGAGATTTTAATATGACCAAAAAACAGAAAAAGCTTTTGCAGCGCATTACCGCCGCCGCAATTTTATTTGCCGCCGGTATGCTGCTGCCGCTGTTTGCAGAAACATCTGACTATATTATATTCGCTTTGTTTGGCATAAGCTACATTATTATCGGCTGGGATATTATCTGGAAAGCCTTTTGCAATATCCGTCAGGGCGAAGCGTTTGACGAGAACTTTTTAATGACCGTTGCCACTGCCGGTGCTTTTATACTTGGCGAATATTCCGAAGGCGTTGCCGTTATGCTGTTTTACCAAATTGGCGAATGGTTCCAGAGCTACGCCGTTTCGCGCTCACGCCAGTCCATCACTGCGCTGATGGATATCCGCCCGGACTACGCTAACGTAGAACGCGACGGCAAGCTGGTGCAGGTTGACCCCGACGAAGTTGCTGTAGGGGAAATTATTACCGTTAAACCGGGCGAACGCGTGCCTATCGACGGCGAAATCATCAGCGGGCGCAGCGCGCTTGATACCTCCGCCCTTACCGGCGAATCGCTGCCGCGCAAGGTTGAAGAAGGCATGGAAGTCATCAGCGGCTGCATTAACCAGACCGGCATATTAAAAATTAAAACCACCAAAGAGTTCGGTGAATCGACCGTTGCTAAAATTTTGGATTTGGTAGAAAACAGCAGCGAGAAAAAAGCCCGCAGCGAAAACTTTATCACCCGCTTTGCCAAGTTTTACACACCGATTGTTGTTTTTGCGGCGCTGCTGCTGGCTACCATTCCGCCCTATGTTTTAAACGAGCCGTTCTCCGGCTGGATTTACCGCGCGCTGACCTTTCTCGTTATCAGCTGCCCGTGTGCGCTGGTTATATCCATTCCGCTCAGCTTCTTCGGCGGCATTGGCGGCGCTTCCAAATGCGGCGTGCTGGTTAAGGGCAGCAACTATTTAGAGGCGCTTGCCGATACGGAAACCGTTGTTTTTGATAAAACCGGCACCTTAACAAAAGGCTCCTTTGCCGTTACCTCCATTAACCCCGTTGGCATGAGCAGCACTGAACTTTTAGAGCTCGCCGCCTATGCGGAAGATTATTCCAATCATCCAATTTCTCTTTCCATAAAACGTGCTTACGGCAAAGAAATTAAGCACGGCATGGTTAAAAATATAGAAGAAATTGCCGGTCACGGCGTGCGCGCCCTTATAAGCGGACAAACTGTACTGTGCGGCAACGGTAAACTTATGCAGCGAGAAAAAATTAACTACGCGCCCTGCACAGAAGCAGGCACGGTTATTTACACCGCCGTTGACGGTAAATTTGCCGGTTATATTTTAATCGAGGACGAAGTAAAAGCCGACGCTGCCGCCGCCATTAAAATGCTTAAAACCTGCGGTGTGCGTGAAACAGTTATGCTGACAGGCGACAGCGACGCAGTAGGGCAGAAAATTGCCAAACGCCTGGAGCTGGACCTGGCTTTTACCCAGCTTTTGCCCGCAAATAAGGTTGAACACGTTGAACGCCTGCTGGAAGCGCTGCATAAGCGCAGCAACCGCTGCAAGCTTGCCTTTGTGGGCGACGGCATTAATGACGCGCCGGTGCTGGCACGCGCCGACGTCGGCATCGCCATGGGCGCGCTGGGCAGCGACGCCGCCATTGAAGCGGCAGACATTGTGCTGATGACTGATGAACCTTCCAAAATCGCTTCCGCCATTAAAATTGCCCGCAAAACTCTGGGCATTGTGCGCCAAAACATCATCTTTGCCATTGGCATTAAAATTGCCGTACTGGCACTGGGCGCGCTGGGCTACGCTTCCATGTGGGCAGCGGTTTTCGCCGATGTCGGCGTATCCGTCATTGCTATTTTAAACGCCGTGCGCGCGCTTAACGTAAATAAATACAAAAACGAACAGGCATGTGCAGCAGCTGTAAAAAGCAGCATCACCCCTGCCGCAGAAACCGCTGTTTAACAAAATTACACCCAAAACATTAATACCCCAAAAGCATTATGCCTTTGGGGTATTTTTATCTTTAAACTATGATGTTATAAGCCGCTGCAATCATCAGTCGATGCTGATAAGTTCATACTGCGGGTTGCCCATTTTCAGTTCGCGCATGGCAACAAGCTGATGCAGCCCGTGGCGGCTTTCAATGCGCTCAACCAAATCGTGGCGGTCTTTTTCCGGCTGGGCGTAAACAAGGTCAATGCTGGCCTGGTCAATAGCCAGAAGGTCGGTAGAAGCAAGAATGCCGATATCCGGAATGGTCGGCTCTGCTGCTGCAACGCCCGCGCAGTCGCAGTCTACGGACATGCGGCGCATTACGTTAATAAACACAATATGCTTGCCGAAATAATCAATGGTTGCTTTGGCAGATTCAGCCATGTTTTCCATCAGCATTTCTTTGGCAGGCCATGCGTTCCAGTCCTCCGGCAGCGGCTGTCCGTAAACGCCGTGTACCATTGCTTTGCCTATTTTGCCGTCGGCGCAGCCAATGGCAATGTTCTTCATGCTGCCGCCGTAGCCGCCCATGGCGTGGCCTTTAAAATGGGTTAATACAATCATGGAATCGTAATTAACGATATGCCCGCCCATGGAAATTTCTTTAAAGTGCTTGCCGCCGCGTACCGGCAGCATAACGGTGCCTTCTTCGTCCATAATGTCAACCGGGCAGAAATCCCATCCGTTAAGGGCAATAGTAGCGCGGTGCTTTTCGGTAGTATCGCGCCCGCCTTCGTACAGGGCGTTGGTTTCAACTATATTGCTGTTGGGCACATGTGCCTGAAAAGCCTTTACCATTTCGCGCGGCAGAATGTTCGGGCCGTGCGGTTCGCCGGTATGCAGTTTAATTGCAACCTTGCCGTAAATGCCTTCGTTAATCATATCATAAAGTTTAATAAGAGTATCAGCGTTGATGTTTTTGCTGAAATATACTTTGGCACGGCTGCCTGCGCCGCCGTTTGCGGAAACCTTAACGCTGCCTTCACCTGCTGCCAGCACTTTTCTTACCCCCTCAAGATTATACGCCGCAACACCGACAGCGGCAGTTCCGGCTGCTTTTAAAAAGTCGCGTCTTGTCATTTTTTTCATTTTGCATTCGCTCCTTTAGCCATAATTTTGCTGTCAGTTATATCCTACTACTTGAAGTTCAGTCCATGTCAAGCAAAATTTCAAGCGCTTGTAAAAGCCCCTACAAGGCTGTCGGTACGCGGTCGCAAAACCGTGTCATAGCTCATCAGCTGATAATCGGCCAGACGCGCCATATTCTGCAAAGCCTCAATTTTTTGCAGCAGCACATCGCGCGCCTGCGCCAGTATTTTTTTGCGCTGCTGGCAGGTCTGTTCGCCCAGCCTGGCAAGGTTTATATAATCGGCAATGGCCTCCAGCGACATGCCCGCGCCTTTTAAAGTCTGAATGAAAGCAACCCATTCCACAAAATTTTCGTCATAATTGCGCACGCCGCCGCTGGTACGCGGTACGGCGGGTATAATGCCCATACGCTCGTAATATCTTAATGTGTCTGCCGATACGCCGGTTCTTGCGGCAATCTCTTTAATAGTCATTTTCAGCCCCTCCTTACAATGTTCCCTGACGGATTTTATAAATAATATAGTCTATCAAATCCAGCGATTTTTGTTTGCTGTGTATTTCTTCCAGAAGGTCCAGGCGGTGCCTGCGCAGAATTTTTATCGGCCCGGCCGAGCCGCCGCTTTAAAAAGCGGCTGATGCTCAAGGCATCAAGCCCGGTGCTGCTTAACGATGCAGCCAGTGCCTCCGTGCGCTGCTCATCTGTATTAACCGGTTTTTTTATTCATTATCATCACCCGCCTGCCTGCATTAGTTTTTTGTTGCTTTAATTATAAAACTCACCTTAAAGCTGCGTCCAATACTTGTATTTCATGATTTACCATGCCTGATAAACATAAATTGCTTGCAGGTGCACTGCAAAAAAATTCACTGTCCATGCAAAATGCTTTTTAAGCATGAACCAATCTCAAAGATAAGCATTGGAATTTTTGCCTTTGCCTACATTATAATAAAAGCACCGGGAGCATCATGCCGGTGCTTTTGCTATTGACTTAAAGCGTACTTCAACTGTTAAACTAAAGGCAGGGAAAAATTATGCAGAACAACAGCAAACCTTCACACCTTTCTTTTACGGCTCAGCGGGCAACGGGCTATTTACTGGGCTTTGCCCTTTTATACGCCCCGTTTGAACTGTACCGCCGCTTTTTGGAAAACGTTTTAAACGTGCAGCCGGCGTTTTTGCCGCACGCTTTCTGCCCGCGCATTCCCACGGCAGAAATTTTTACCGGCGGATTTTTTGAACTCAACAATTTAATGCTGGTATCAACTTTGCTTTTCTGGCTGCTGTGCCTGCTGTTCGGCCCGTTTTTCTGCGGCAGGCTGTGCGTGGCCGGTTATTTTGCCGAAAGCCTCAGCCATCTGGTGCCGGAACGCTGGCAGATTGAATGGGAAAAATACGTGCCGGTGCCTTATATCCGCTTCGGCATGCTGCTTGGCTATATGCTGCTGCCGCTGTGGTACGGCTTTTATCCCTGCGCCTACTGCAACTTTTATCTGTTCGACAGCCTTGTAAGCGTCCTTTTCGGCGCGGCCATTTCGTTTACCGTGCCGCTTGCCGCAACAGGCTTTTTATACCTGGTGCTGTTTGGGCTGTTTACCAAAGGCGGGCGCGGCTACTGCCGCTTTATGTGCCCGCAGGGAGCAATGCAGAGCCTGTTTTTCATCATCGGCAGCAAACTGGGCATAGCCTCCAAAATACAGGTTAACCGTGAAAAATGCGTAAAATGCCGCCTTTGCGTTAAAAACTGCCCCATGCGCGCCATGAGCCTTAAAAACGGCAGCATAAAAAATGACGTAAGCCTGTGCATAAAATGCGGCGTATGCCAGCATAACTGCCCCATAAAAGCCATTACAACAGGAGGCGGCAGATTATGAAAAAGAATGTTTTAACAACGCCAAAAGATAAGCTTTTAAATTTAGCCGTTGGTGCCGGTATACCGTTTGGAACCGCTGCAAGCGGCGCTGCCGGAGGCTGCACGGGTATCTGCGGCAGCTGCGGCGGTACCTGCCTGGGCGGCTTTGCACTGGCAGCCTGGCTCTGCGGCAGCGTATATTTTAAGCGCCGCCGTAAAAGTTTAACCGCTGACGGAAAACCACAATCCGTTCAGCCTTAAATAAAAAATTTAAAGGAGAGATGAATATGAAAAAATTTCTTTGTGCTTTGATGATGGCCGTACTTGCTTTGGGCATAACCGCCTGCGGCGGGGCAGCGGAACAATCCGCACCGGCACCCGCCGCCAAAACGGAAACGGCTGCACCGGCAGCTGACGGCGGCAAAAAAATCCTTGTAGCCTACTTCAGCCATACCGGCAACACCGAAAAAGTAGCGCAGCTTATTCAGAACAAAACCGGCGCCGATATTTTCAAAATCGAAACCGCTACCCCGTATCCTTCCGTTTACCGCGAAACAACGGAACTGGCAAAGCAGGAAAAAGCCGACAACGCCCGCCCTGCGCTGAAAAACAAAGTAGAAAACATGGCCCAGTACGATGTTGTTTTTGTAGGTTACCCCATCTGGTGGTACACCGCGCCGATGGCAGTAGCAACCTTTGCCGATGGCTATGACTTCAGCGGCAAAACCGTTATCACCTTCTGCACCAGCGGCGGCAGCCCCATCAGCGACAGCACGCCCGACATTAACAAATGGTTTAAAGGCGCAAATGTTATTGAAGGCATCCGCGCTTACCCGGACGATACCGCAGCTACCGAAAAATGGCTGGCAGGCCTGAACCTGTAAAACCCCATAAAAAGTTAAACCTGCACTTTTAACGGTGCATAAAAAAATCTTCTTCCAGAAAAGGAAGAAGATTTTTTATTTTATATTATTTGCGCAGCACAAGTTTAATAAATATCCTGCTGCCTTCATATAATAAAATCATCGGCACTGCCAGAAGTGTCTGCGTTACCACATCAGGCGTCGGAGTAATGATTGCCGCTAAAATAAACGAAGCAACTACCATATAGCGCCGCCCGCGTTTAAGCACGGCAGAACTTACCACGCCCATCTGCGCCAGCACAATAAGCACCATGGGCAGGTTAAAAATAAAACCGAAAGGCACAACCAGCATCAGGAAAAAGTCCAGATAGCTTTCTATCGAAAGCATCGGTGCAATATTGCCGCCTGCAAAGGTTGTAAAAAAGTGCAGCCCCTGCGGAAATACAAAAAAGTACGCAAAAGCAATGCCGGCCCAGAACAAAAGCACCGACGACGGCACAAACAGCATCAGCGCCGAGCGTTCTCTGCCGGTTAGGGCAGGCACCAGAAACGCCCACAGCTCATAAAACAAAACCGGAGCGGCAATCAGCACGCCGCAGGCAAGCGCAATTTTAATATAAATAAAAAACGCTTCCGCCGGGCGCATATAATACAAATTGGTGGCAGGCGCCGTCAGCACTGCCACAATTTCATCAATATAAAAACCGCTTACCAGCGTACCGGCAGCAAGCGCTGCCAAGCTGTGCAGAATTCTGCGCCGCAACTCGCCCAGGTGTTCCGTTAATGTCATTGCCTCATCATTGTTATCTAACGGACGGCCATTATCCATAGCTTGCGCCGTCACTTTTTGGCTTCCGCCTGTACAGTTTCCGCACCGGCAGACGCAGCGTCCCTGGTTTCCGCGGTTTCGGCAATTTCACCTGCTTTTTTAATTTCAGTTTCCGTGCTGTTTACAGCCTGCTTAAATTCCTTCATGCTTTTGCCAAGGGCAGAACCAATTTCCGGCAGTTTGCCGGGACCAAAAAAGATAAGCCCTATAACCAAAATAAGCAAAAGTTCGGGTAAGCCTAAACCAAACATAATAATTCCTCCTTGCAGCCGCTTTATTATAAGTTTTATGCTTTGCTACATATATAGTAACACTTGCAGCTAACTCTAAGTCAAGCCTTATTTAAAATTTAATCTCGGGCTAACCTTCGTTTTACTTATACTATACAAAGCACCTTAATCAATGCTGATAAGTTCGTAATTGGGGTTGCCCATTTTCAGTTCTTTCATGTAACTTAACTGGCGCAGGCCTTCGCGGCTTTCAATGCGCTCAATCAGGTCTTTGTTGTCGCCGCCCGGTTTGTCATAAACCATGTCCACGCACGCCTGGTCAATGGCCAGCAAATCGGTGGAAGCCACCATGCCGATATCGCCGATGGTCGGCTCTTCCGCATCAGGCCCGGCGCAGTCGCAGCGTACGGACATACGGCGCATAACGTTAACATAAGCAATGCGTTTGCCGAAAAAGTCCGTTACGGCTTTGCCGGCTTCAACCATATGTTCCATAAAATGCGCGCCGCGGATGGAAAAATCGGCGCCGCCGTGCTGCATGGTCTTGCCTACTTTGGCATCGGCGCAGCCAATGGCGATGTTTTTAAGAGAACCGCCGAAGCCGCCAGAAGCGTGCCCTTTAAAATGCGTCAGCACAATCATGCTGTCGTAAGTGGGCAGGCTTTTGCCAACGTACATTTCTTTAAAATGCGTTCCCCCGCTTACATTCAGGCGCAAGCCTGCGTTTTGCTGTTTAAACATGCTTACCGCCTTATACAAACGGGCATCGGCAAAGCTGTTAAGGTAACACACTTTCAGGCTGCCTTCCTGCCCGGCAGCTGCGGCAATAGTGCCGTTTTTAAGTTTTTCAGTTTCGCCAAGCAGTTTTTTGCCGTGGCTGTACAGGTATTTTCCGGGTTCAGTCAGCGTAAAGCGGCGCGTGCTGCGCACCAAAAGCTGTACCCCCAGTTCTTTTTCCAGCGATAATATCTGCTGCGATATTGCCGACTGCGATATAAAACATTCTTCGGCCGCTTCTGTAAAGCTGCCGGTGTCCACTACGGTTACAAAATATTTAATCTGCCTCAGCAGCATAAGCCGCCCCTCCTCTCTCAGGAACTGTATTTTTTATTGTAAAGTTTTAACTTTACTTTCAGTCAAGCCGTTACGCAAATTTTTCATAAACTTTTCTTATTTCTGCTACAAAGCCTTGCCTTGCCGCATAAAGCATGTTTTTAGTTATTTACTATCATATATAACAGAGTAAACTTAAAACAAATTGTATTTTTAATGCTATTTATAAGAAATTTTTATGAACATTTTTCAACAGCCCTTGACTTAGAGCCGTCTTCAACTTTTATAATAAAGGCGTAAAAACAAATCCTGCCCAGGGCAGGCTAAAAAGGCAGGGATTATTATGAAAAAAACAGCCAGAATTTTGCTTGCGCTTTGCGCTTGCATGCTTATAAGAGGTAATGCCGCTATGGCACAGGACAGAATGGAAGAAAGCTCCGCTGCCGTTAAAGCCCTTTACGGTGCGGAAAATCCGTGCAGCATTAAAGGTGCGCCGGAACTTGGCGAGATTATGCAGAAATTTATTTACAGCGATGTGAATAATCAGGTAAAAATGCCTTTGGCGCAAAAAGAGCTGCTGACGCTGGTGGTTTTAACTGCCAACAACACTCCGGAAGATATCGGTATTCACGTTAAAGGCGCGTTAAATGCCGGGGCAACGCCCGAAGAAATACGCGAAACCCTTTACCAGTGCACGCCTTATGTTGGTTTTGCACGCAGCAAGGCCGCGCTGATTGAAATGCAGATTGCTTTTGAAGAAGCAGGCGTAAAACTGCCGCTGGAAAACCAGGGCACAACTACCGACGCCGACCGCATTGCCAGAGGCGAACAAACGCAGGTTGACATATTCGGCGACCGTATGCGCGGTTTTGCAAATTCCGGCAAAGGCGACCAGGCGCACATTAACAACTGGCTCAGCGGCAACTGCTTTGGCGATTACTACACCCGCAAAGTGCTTGATTTAAAACAGCGCGAGCTGATTACCTTTACCGCAATTATCACGCTCGGCTGCTGCGACCCGCAGGCCAAAGCCCATGTTAACGGCAACCTTGGCGTTGGCAACACCCGTCAGGATTTAATTGATGCCGTTACCGTAGCGCTGCCCTACATCGGCTATCCGCGCACGCTCAACGCCATCAGTGCCATTAACGCCGTTGTACCGGCAGAATAAAAAAGTTTCCCCGTTCCGCAAATAAAAAAATCCGCCCGGAAGCGGAAATTTACGAAAGAGGATCAATACATATGAAAACTAAAAAACTTTTATTAGCATTATGCGCATTTATGATTATGGGAGGTAATGCAGTTATGGCACAGGAACAGACAGTACCTGAAGAATTTGCTAAAGAAAACATTTTTGGGCTCGGCGAAAAGAACGTGGCTTACCAGCAGTATTTTATCGGCCAGAGCTATTTAAACCCGCTGACCAAAGAACGTGTGGGCACAGCCAACGTAACCTTTGAACCCGGCTGCCGCAACAACTGGCATATTCACCACAAAGGCGGGCAGATTTTACTGGTAACCGCAGGACGCGGCTACTACCAGGAATGGGGCAAACCCGCGCAGGAACTTAAACCCGGCGATGTTGTAAACATTGCGCCCGAAGTTAAACACTGGCACGGCGCCGCACCGGACAGCTGGTTTGCACACATTGCCATTGAAGTACCGGCTGAAGGCAGCAGCAACGAATGGCTGGAGCCCGTTATCGACGAAGAATACAGCAAATTAAAATAAACCGCAGTAAACAAGTACGAATAAAGAATCCGCTTACACAAGTACAAACCCCCTCCGCTGTTAAAACGAAGGGGGTTATTATTATGCCTGCGAAAGCAAATAAAAAAAGCACTGCAATACTGATTACAGTGCTTTGGCTATAAAATAAAAATGGTGATCCACCCGCGACTCGAACGCGGGACACCCTGATTAAAAGGTATGTGGCAAAATAGCCTTTAATCAGCGCAACAAGCGGGTTTTCAAGATTTTTACATAAAAACAGTAAAGCCAGTAAAGCCGCATTATACCGCAGTAAAAAATTGCCCATTGCTCCCATGTTGCTCCCACTATTATAAAGTAAATTGTTTGTAATTTCAAGTATAAAGCAAAAACAGGTATCAGATTGCTGATACCTGTTTTTTTATGTATTTTACTATAGCTATTTTATAATGTCTTCTGTCGACAAAGGAATAACTGTACCGTCCTTGGTTGTAATTGTTACGCTCCCGCCACAATAATCAACAATGCGTATTAAGTCTTTTATGCTTGTAATGCCTCGGCTTATTCTGTTCGCTGCGCCTTGTGGGCTAATATCCAACGCAGCAGCCAGCTGGCGGCTGTTTACATTTGCGGAAGCCATTACCATTTTAACTTTATTATCGATACTCATAATATCACCATCCTTACCCTTGTTTTTATTATAACCTTTTTGGGTTATAGCGTCAATATTTTGGGTTAAAAAATAATTAATTTTATAACCCTTTTGCTTGACTTTATAACCATTTTCGGTTATAATATAACCATAGAAAGGAGGTGATAACATGAAAAGCCCGATAAAGCCTTTTAAGGTTCCAGCGGCGGCAGCGCCGTGGATAGGTAAAAACGTTCTAAAGAACGCAAAAGCCGCCAGCCAAAAAGCCAGCGGCAACACGAAAAACTAAACTAATATAAATTAGTTTGGTTCACAGGCGGCGGTTCAAGCGCCGCCTGCTAATTAAAGAATAACAAAATTTAGATATTTTTTCAAGATGGAGGTTAAAAAAATGACTATATTAACCGAATTAAGAATTTTACAATTAGCAAGAAGCGGTGCACTTGAGAAATGGCACAAAGCCAACGAAAGATTAAAACGATTACCAAACAACGAAATTACAAAAATACAAGAACGCAAACGCTGGAAAGAATTAAGAGAGATTGAAAAATTGTTGATAAAAGCAGAAAAAGCATCGCAAATAAAATTATAAATAAAAAAAAGACTGGTAGAACCAGTCTTTTTAATTTTGTAATGCACCAAGTATTCATGGAACTTATGTTATGCAGCTTTTAACCTTTTCTGTAAATAACGTGTAAGTTTATTTTGTGGCAAGAGCAATAACGCCGCCGGCAATACCACAGCAAAAACCATTAAGCCATCCTTTCCAGTATGCACGTTCTTTAGCTTCCGCCGCCGCTTCCCGTTCCGCTTCTATTTGCTTTTTCAACTTCTCCGATAATGCGGTTGCAGTCTGCAACGATTTTTCGGCATTCGCTAACGATTTGTTGGCATTCAATAATGCTTTCTGTGTTTCTGATAACGCATTCCTGGCTTCTGTCAACAAGTTCATCAGTTCGGCCGACCGCTGTTCCTGCGCTGTCAAGTTCTGCTCCAACAGTATCAAGTTCGCGTCCAACAGTTGCGTGTTCTGCTTCAACTGCGTCCACTGTTGTATCGGTACTTTTATGTATCTGTTCGATGTTGGCGCCGTTTCCGCAGCCGCGCACCGAGCAATAAGCCACGGCGCAAAGCACCACAGCAATGATAATAATGTAAATACGATTATGATTATCAGATTTTTTCTGTTCATTTTTCATCGTTTACCTCTAATCCACAATATACCGTCATATTTGGCTTGTGCGCCGTTTTTAATGGCAACACATAAAAGTATAAGCGAAACTGTTAAAAATCAGCGCACGTGCCAACTGTGCAAGCGGTTATTTTTGGTTACAGTGCGTAATAATGGTGTAATACGCCGCAGGCAAAGCCAATAATAACGCCCAACCAAAAATACTTGTCAGCAACGATTGTTTTAATAGTCTGCATAAAATTCACCTCCTTTCCAGATAAAATTCACGAGATTTCTCGCGTATTTTTAGAACTAAAACAAGCTAATTTTACTTGCAAAAGTAATAGGATTTAAGTTATAAAAGCCTGTAAAGCCGCATAAATACGGTGTTTCTTTACTTGATGGTAACTTGCAGTTTAGTTCTAAGCTTGTACCAATCCTTGTATCATCTTGTACCAATTTTAAATGCCTGGTTCGAGCGATTACCTACTCGTTAATGGTTACGATACCATTCTGCGTTGCCACGGATTTCATCTAAATGCTTATACAGATTATCGCCCGGGCATGCTGTTGCCATCAGGTCGCGGTGGCCCATCACAATGCTGTCACTGGCAATTAAGCCGTACGCATCACAAATATCAGCAATAAGCATCGGCAATGCGTTAATCTGCGCTTCGGTAGGTTCGCCGATATTAAAATTACCGCAAACATGAATACCAATGCTGCAGTAATTAAAGCCTTCGGCGTGTGCGCCTACACATTCTACCGGCCGGCCGAGTTCAATGCTGCCGTCCTTACGGACAACAAAATGGTAGCCGATGCCTGCCCAGCCCAGGTTAAGGTGACTGCGGTGCAGCTGTTCCGCCGAAAGGTCATCATCTGTCGGGTTGCCGGTATGGTGGATAACGATGCGGCTGGTATCATCACGCGGTGTTAAATCAGTAAATTGCAGGTTGTAGTCTTTTGGTTTTACCCTTTTAAAAATCATTTTGTTTCACCGTCCTTATTTTCTGTGGTGCTTTGCAGCCTTGCCAGTGCATTGCGGATGAAAGCCGGTATGTGCTCGCCCCATCCGGCTCGGTCAATATTTTCTACAATACTGCCAGCTTCGTTAAGGGCATAAGCACAGATTGCCATCTGCCGCAGTGTATGCGTATCCATCGCAGTATCAACAGTATTACATAATGCAACCACGCCTAAAATAACAGCCTTTTTGGCAAGACCAACAAACCCGGTGCTACTGTCCCACTGCCCGGTGCGACAGGCAGCAATAATGCCAGTGGCATAATCTAAAATCATTAACGCTATCAGCGCATATATCATTTTATCCATGCCCCCTACCGCAATTGATATTCCCAGCCCGATTGCCGCGCCTATGGCCATTAAATACTGTTCCGCACCTGTTGGAACGCAGTTTTTTATAAACTCGTAAACTTCATCAAGTATTTGCATTAAACTATTCATCTTTTACCTCCAGCGGCGCCCATAAAAAACATAATAGCCAAAAATGTAATAACCATCCCGGTTATATAGCCAAGTATAAAATCGACCAATTTAATCACCCCCTTTTTGTATAAATAAAAAGCCCCTATACTATAAGCATAGGAGCGTGAAAAAATGAAAAAAGACCACCAATCAGAATACAGCTACGGCTTTGGCACAGTTGTCGAATTAAAAGATAAACCGCGCCGCAAACCTTTTGTAGCTAAAAAATATGTTAAATCTTTAAAACGCCAGGTTAGCGTTGGTACGGCCGCTACCCGCGAAGATGCTGTTGCATTGCTTTTAGACAGCCGTGAAAATCCCGGCAAGTATAATCCTACCGGCTTATCGTTTGCCGAAGTTTATGTTATAGCCTGCCGCGAACATATCAGGCACCTGGATAATAAAACGCAAGAAAGTTATCAAACTGCTTACAACCATTGTGCTGAATTACACCGCCGCGTTTTCGCCGAAGTCACCATTTACGATTTACAAAACATTATCAGCAACATCCGTGATAAGGGCGATGGCAGGCCAACGCAGAAAAAGATTAAAACTGTATTGCGGCACATGTACAAGTATGCCGTTAAATACGGCATTATTACGGCAAATCAAAACCTTACACCGTATTTGGAATTAGACCCACATAAACCAGTAAAACAGAAAGTTATTTTTAATACCCGGCAGATAAACCGCCTTAAAAAATCTAATAATCCCTGGGCGTGGACGGTAATAATGCTGATTTATAACGGCTGCCGTATCAGCGAACTTCTAAAACTAAAAAAATCAGATGTTAAGCTGGGTCAGCGTTATTTTAAAATCCACAAAGCCAAAACAGATAAAGGCATCCGCGCCATACCTATCCATAAGGACGTAGTACAGTATTACGAATATTTTATGCAGCACACGCCGGGCAAATATTTAATTGCTGATGCGGACGGTAAGCCGTTATCCTATTCGCGGTATAGAACCCGTTGGAATAATGCGCTGAAAGAATGTAACGTACAATACCATACGCCGCACGAAGCGCGCCATACCCTTGCTACAATAACAAAGCGCAAAGGCATGGACGGATTTTATCGCACGCAGATTTTAGGGCATGTCGATGAAAAGCTAACTAACGAAGTTTATACACATGCGGAAATACGCGATTTGCGCCGGGAAATGGATAAAATTTAGGTTACTACTTTGTTACTACTTTTTATAAATGTCCACTAAAAACAAAAGCATTTTTACAGGTATTATCTGGGTTACTAAGTGTTACTATTTTAAAAACCAGTATAAAAAACTATGTAAATCTGCTGTACAAGCGGCTTTTACCAGTTTATATCGTTAAGTTCTTCCACGGTTTCTGCCGCTTCTGCCTGTGTTTTAAGGTTAAAATATTTTAAGTGTAAATCGTTGCTGCGCACCTTGCCAAGATGCTTGATTTGGTCAATATCTTCCACCGTTAAGATAGTTGTTGTGTTATCAGCACAAATCCACGGCTGCGTACCACCATTTTTCTTTAAATCATCATAGGCTTCATTAAGTTTGATAACGGATTTCATATCATAGTCAAACATTTTGCCATTATATTCCAATGGCGCAACTTCTTCCGCATCACGCGCAGCTTTTAATTCGGCCTTTTTCGCTGGATAGAGCTCTGCCACCGTTGGAACGTGTACATATTCTTTCGGCGCGTTCGTGTCGGCGTCATAACGGTATGTTTTACCGTCAGTGTTGTTTCCTAAATACTTGTCAAAATCGGCATCAGTATGTGCCACGAACCCTTCTGCCGCCAGCGCATCTACTTCATCCTGCGTTTTGTAATGAGCAATGCGGATGCGGGTTTCGGTGCGCACACCGTTTTCGTCAAACTTTGACATACATTCCGGTAAATTTGCATATTTTGACTTAAACATTAAAATCATCCTTTCATTTTTTATACTTTGGGGAGTAAGCTCCTTACAAAGTGATGGGCAAAC
>ULWT01033372.1_pt1 | contig 21317 bp, 16 predicted proteins | sample 1960611 | NCBI WGS metagenome assembly ULWT01 (sample SAMEA4835819, study PRJEB28245) | human gut metagenome | biome: gut microbiome; material: fecal sample | place: Denmark | collected 2008
TCAAAACAAAGAAGAAGTTTCAAAAGGATTATATGACTTTAGAAAAAATGAAACAGAAAAAATAGAACAATATACTAATGATGAAAGTAAAATAAAAACAAATAATATAGTACAAGATATTTATAACAAAGCACAACAAAATGTGCAAACACAAGCAGTTAAAGTACCTCATGTAAATTTGGGAGAAGGTGGACCTGTAAATACAGCTGATGTGTTAGAGCAATTAAAAAAATTACAAGAAAACATACAAAAAGAAGTTGAAACAGACCCTAGTATAAAATTAAATTCTAATTATATACAAATGAGAGAACAACAAGGAAATCAAACAAAAGTAGAAACATCAGTTGGAAATGAAGTAAAAGTAGAAAATAATACAGATACAGAAAATGCAAATATACTAGAACAAAAATTAGAAACACCGATAGAAATAAAAGAAAATACACCAACAGAAATAACAGAAAACACACAAATAGATGATACAAAATCAAATGAAATAAAACCAGAAGAAACACCAGAAGGAAAAACAGAAGAAAACCAACAAGAAGAAGCAAAACCAGCAGAAAACTTTGATGAAATGTATGCAAAATTATTTGGAACAAAACCAATATCACAAGAACAACCAGAAACAAAATCAAACTTACAAGAAGAAGTAATACCAATAAAACCAGAAATTCCAAGTATAGATATGAAAAAAGAAAATGTATCAATATTTGAACAAAATGAAGAATATCAAAAACCAACATACAAATTTATAGGAATAGTATTTAATACATATATAATCCTAGAAATAGACAAAGAAATGTACATATTAGACCAACACGCAGCACATGAAAGAATAATGTATGAAAAGGTAAAAAACAACTACTACAGTGACTCATCAAAAGACTCTCAAATGCTATTATTACCAGACATAATAACATTAACACACAAAGAAATGGAAATAGCAAAAGACAATATGGAAATGTTTGAAAAAGCTGGATTTAGTCTAGAAGAATTTGGAGAAAACACAATAAAATTAACAGGTGTACCAACAGTGTGCATAGATTTAGACAATAAAGAATTATTCTTAGAAACCTTAGATGAAATAAACACAGTAGCAAGAACAGCAAAACAAGAAAAAGAAGAAAGATTTATAGCAACAGTAGCATGTAAAGCTGCAGTAAAAGCAAATATGGTACTAACAAGAGAAGAAGTAGAAAGCTTAATGGACAAACTATTAGCGTTACCAAATCCATTTACTTGTCCACATGGAAGACCAACAGCTATAAAAATGTCTAAATACGACATAGAAAGAAAATTTGCAAGAAAATAAAAAGAAGGGAAAAAGTAATGGTAACAGTAATTATTGTAGGAATAGTAATCTTAAGTTTAGTATTACTAGGATGGACATGGGTAAGCTTAGGAAACATGGAAAAACAAAAAAAGATTTTGTATATAATATGTGGAATATTTATTACATGGATTATAACCTTTATTATTTATAATATATCCAAAATAGGAATAGTATATGAAAACCAAGAAATAATGAAAACAATAAGAAAAGTATTTGTATTAGTATTTACAATAATCAATGGTTATGTATTATTGCCATATACTTTTAAAATTTTCGATAAAATAAATAATGAAGAAATCAAAAAAGAACAAATAAAAAAGAAATTAATAATTATGCTAATTATATTTATAACAATTTCAATATTTGAAGTTCAATATCTTGCAAGCTTACAAATGGGAACCTTGCAAATGATAACAAAAAAATAAAAGAAAGGAGAAACATATGGAAAAAGTAATTGTAATTTGTGGTCCTACTGCATCAGGAAAAACAGCATTATCAATCGAACTTGCTAAAAAAATCAATGGAGAAATAATATCAGCAGATTCAATGCAAATATACAAAGATATGAACATTGGAACAGCAAAACCTACACCAGAAGAAATGCAAGGAATAAAACATTACCTTTTAGATTTTGTTTCTCCAGATGAAAGATATAGTGTAGCAGATTATAAAAGAGATGCTAAAAAAGCAATAAAAGAAATAATTGCAAAAGGGAAAACTCCTATTATTGTAGGAGGAACAGGTTTATATGTAGATAGCTTAATTTATGAAATAGAATACCAAGATATCGAATTTGATGAAAAATATAGAAATGAATTAGAAGAAATAGCAAAAAAAGATGGCTTGGAAAAATTATATGAAATGGCTGTAAATATAGACCCAGAGGCAATGAAAAAGATAAGTGCAAATGATAAAAAAAGAATAATGAGAGTATTAGAAATATATAAAGCAACTGGAAAAACAAAAACACAACAAGAAGCGGAATCTAGAAAAAAACCAGTAGAATATGATTACAAAGTATTTGCAATAAATTGGGAAAGAGAAAAATTATATGAAAGAATAAACTTAAGAGTAGATATTATGATGCAACAAGGTTTAGTACAAGAAGTAAAAAATATCGTACAAAAATATAATAAATTTCCAACAGCAATGCAAGGACTAGGCTATAAAGAAGTCGTAGACTACTTAGAGGGAAAATGCACAGAACAAGAAATGATAGACAAAATAAAAATGGAAACAAGAAGATATGCAAAAAGGCAATTAACTTGGTTTAGAAAAAATAAACAAACAATCTGGTTAGATGGCTCAAAAGATAGACAAAATAATGTAGATATTATTTTGGAGGGAATAAATTGAAAGAAAAAACAAAAAAAGTAAAAAACAAAAAGAAAATAATTATAGGAATCATATTTGCCTTAATTAGTTTATATTTAATGTATGCTGTTTATTTACTAATAAAACAACCAACAGACAAAGTTACAGTAGAAAATGGAACATTATACTTAGAAGAAACAGATGTAGGTTATATAATAAGAGATGAAAAAGTTGTAAAAGGAAACAACTACAAAAACGGAATGGAACAAATAAAAACAGAAGGAGAAAAAACAGCTAAAGGAGAATCTATATATAGATATTATAGCAAAAACGAAAGTGACTTAACAAAACAAATAGCTGAGCTAGACACAAAAATCCAAGAAGCATTAGAGGGACAAACAAACCTTTATACATCAGATATAAAATTAATAGAAAACCAATTAGATGAAAAAATAGAACAATTAAATGAAACGACAGATATTTCAAAATTAACAGAATACAAAAAAGAAATAAATAAATTAATTACAAGAAAAGCAAATATAGTAGGAGAAAAAAGTCCATCAGGAAGTTACCTGAAAAAATTATATACTCAAAGAACAGAATTAGAAAAACAATTAAACTCAGGAGCAGAATATATAACAGCACCAGAGAGCGGAATAGTATCATACAAAGTAGATGGATTAGAAGAAACACTTACACCAAATAATTTTTCAACATTAAGCAAAGAATTCCTAGAAAAATTAAACTTAAAAACAGGGCAATTAATAGCTACAAATGATGAATGTGGAAAAGTAATAAACAACTTTAAATGTTACATAGCAACAATTTCTGACTCAGAACAAGCAAAAAAAGCAAAAGTTGGAGACAATGTACAAGTAATGTTATCAAATAACAAAACTATAGATGCAACAATTCAATATATATCACAAGAAAATGATGATGAAACATTATTAGTATTAGAAATCGACAAACAAATAGAAGAATTTACAAATTATAGAAAAATATCTTTTAATTTGATATGGTGGAGTTACTCAGGACTAAAAGTGCCAAATTCTGCAATAGTAGAACAAGATGGATTAAAATATGTTGTAAGAAATAGAGCTGGTTACTTAAGCAAAATATTAGTAAATGTAAAAAAACAAAATGGAAAATATAGTATCATTAAAAACTATACTACAAGTGAGTTACAAGAGTTAGGATTTACAAACTCACAAATTAATTCAATGAAAAAAATATCAATATATGATGAATTAATGATAAATCCAGACTTAAGCGAAGTAGAACAAATATTACAATAATATTACAATAATATTAAATAATTATTACATTTGTAAAAACTATTGACAATATGCAAAAAAAAGTAGATACTAATAGCAAGTAAAAACGAGAAAATTTTTAGGAGGTTTTTTATTATGGCAGGAGCTTTAATGAACAAGGTGTTTGACTTATTTGGAATGGATCAAGCTGAACAAGAAGATTATGAAGATGAAAATGTATATGATTACGAAAACGAAGATGAAGAAGAAGTAGAAGATAAAAAAATATTTGGAAGAAAAAATAATAAAGTTGTAAATATGCCACAATCACAAAGTCAAGCAATAAAAATGGTTATATCACAACCAACAAATTTTGAACAATCAGATGAAATATGCAGTTTCTTAAAAGAAAAGAAATCTGTAATAGTTAATCTTGAATATGTAAACAAAGACGTTGCTAGAAGAATAGTTGACTTTATTAGTGGTGGAGTTTACGCATTAGATGGATATATTCAAAAAGTATCAAACTCAATATTTTTAGTTGCACCATCAAACTATGAAATAACAAACGAAATGGCAAGAGAAGAAATGAAAAACAAATTATCAGTTTCTTGGTTAAAAAACAACAATCTTAACTAATACTTAAGGAGGAAATTATGATTACACCATTAGATATAGAAAATAAAAGATTTGCAAAACAAATGGTAAATGGTTACAGTGTAGAAGAAGTAGATGATTTTTTAGATGAATTGACTATTGACTACAGCAAAAATTATAAAGAAGTAACAGAATTAAGAGCAAGAGTAGAAGAATTAAATAATAGTTTAGAACAATACAAAAACATAGAATCAACACTTCAAAATACATTAGTAATGGCACAAACAACAGCCGAAGAAGTAAAAAATGTTGCAAAACAAAAAGCAGACCAAATAGTAGACGAAGCAAAAGCTAATGCTCAAAAAAAAGTTGATGAACTAAATAATGAAATAGTTATAAAACAAAAAGAACTTGATGATGTAAAAAAACAATTCGATATATATAAAGCTAAAATGGAATCTTTATTGATTTCACAATTAGAATTAATAAAAGAAATTAATAAAAATGAAGATTAGACTATTTTTGAAATAGTCTTTTTCTTATACTAAAAATATGAAAAAATTTTTCTAAAAGATATTTACATTTTATATAAATTTGTATAGAATATATAAGACTGAAAAAAATGTAGAAAAAGATAAAAAACAAAAGAAAATAGTAAAAAGAAAGGAAGCAATGTTAATGAAAATTTTAATGTTAACATGGGAATACCCACCAAGAGTAGTAGGTGGAATATCAAGAGTAGTATATGATTTATCAAGAACACTATTAAAAGATGGGCATGATGTAACAGTAGTTACATACAAAGAAGGTGATACACCAGACTTTGAAGATGACAAAGGAGTAAAAGTATATAGAGTTGGAAATTATATGATAAATCCAAATAATTTCATAGATTGGATAATGCAACTAAACTTTAACTTAGTAGCAAAAGCAAATGAAATTATAGCAAAAGAAGGAAATTTTGATGTAATACATGCACATGATTGGCTAGTAGCCTATGCAGCAAAAACATTAAAAAATTCATATAACATACCAATAGTTGCAACAATACATGCAACAGAAGCTGGAAGAAACAGTGGAATACATGATGAAACACAAAGATATATAAATGATACAGAATGGATGTTAACATATGAAGCATCAGAAGTAATAGTGAACAGTAATTATATGAAAAATGAATTACAAAGACTATTTGGACTTCCATATGAAAAAATAAATGTAATACCAAATGGTGTAAACTTAAACCTATTCAATGGAATAGAAAGAGATTATAACTTTAGAAGACAATTCGCAATGGACAATGAAAAAATAATCTTATTTATGGGAAGATTAGTATATGAAAAAGGAATTCAACACCTAATAGCAGCAATGCCAAAAATATTAGAAGGTTACCATGATACAAAACTAGTAATAGCAGGAAAAGGCGGAATGTTAGATGAACTAAAAGCACAAGTTGACTATTTAGGAATATCAGAAAAAGTATGTTTTGCAGGATATATGAAAGGAAAAGATGTACAAAAAATGTATAAAGCAGCAGACATATCAGTATTTCCAAGTACATACGAACCATTTGGAATAGTAGCACTTGAAGCAATGCTATCAGAAAATCCAGTAGTAGTATCAGACATAGGAGGCCTAAACGAAATAGTACAACACAGAGAAAATGGAATGAAAACATATTGTGGAAATCCAAATTCAATAGCAGACTCAATATTAGAACTACTATATGACCACAAACTATGTGCAGAAATAACAAAAAAAGCCAAAAACAAAGTTAGAAACGAATATAACTGGAGCAAAATATCTCAAGATACACACTTTGCTTATCAAAAAGCAATTTGTCAATCTATGGCAGAAAAACAAAAAAGAGAAATCGAACAAGAAAGAGCCCAAAAAACTAAAAAAGCAAAAAATACAGAAAATGAGATTACAAATTTATTATCATTTAAAAAACGTCAAGCATATGCTTAAAAAAATAACCCAAAACCATATGAAAATAATTCATATGGTTTTTAAAATTTTTAAAAAATTTTCGTAAATTCTACAAATTTAGCATAAAAATGGTGTATAATGTATTAAGAAAAAATAAAAAAATAATCGGAGGAACACATGGAAGAATTCAAATCAGGATTTGTAACAATAATAGGAAGAACAAATGTAGGAAAATCAACATTAATAAATTTATTAGTAGGAGAAAAAGTAGCAGCAATAGCAAACAAAGTACAAACAACAAGAAATGCAATAAAAGGAATAGTAAACAGAGAAAATTCACAAATAGTATTCACAGATACACCAGGAATACATAAACCAAAACATAAATTAAACCAAACAATGGTAGAAACATCATTTGCAACAATACCAGATTCAGACTTAATATTATTTCTAATAGAAGCAACAAGTGATGAAATTGGAAAAGGTGATAGAATAATATTAGAAAAAATAAAAGAGTCAAAAAGAAAAACAATACTAATAATAAACAAAATAGATTTAGTAAAAAGAGAAAAATTATTAAACTTGATAGATTTATATAGCAAAGAATATAATTTTGAAGCAGTAATTCCAATATCAGCATATCAACCAAAATATAAAGAAATAATATTAGATGAAATAGAAAAGAACCTAAAACCAGGTCCTGCATATTATGATGTAGAGGAATATACAGATCAAACAATGAGACAACTAGCTGAAGAAACAATCAGAGAAAAAGCACTAAAACTATTACAAGATGAAGTACCACATGGAATATATGTAGAAGTCGAAAAAATGACAATGAGAAAAAACAAAAACGGAGAAGATATATATGACATAGAAGCAACAATATATTGCTTAAGAGAATCACATAAAGGAATAATAATTGGAAAAAATGGTGAAATGTTAAAAAGAATAGGAAGAGCAGCAAGAATTGATATGGAACAAAACTTTGGATTAAAAGTTAATTTAAAAACATGGGTAAAAGTAAAACAAGATTGGATTGACAATGAATCAATAGTAGCAAACAAATTTAAATTAAAATAAAATCCAAAAATGAATAAAAAACCAAAAGATGCAAAAGATAAATAAAGGTAAACTTTAAAAGGGAGATGACGCATATGATTAAAAAAATAGCATGGGACACATTTAAAAACACAGGAGATATAAATACCTTTTTAGAATATAAACAAATAGAAGATATCGAAAAAGGCATTAAAGAAATACAAGAAATACAAAAAATAACAGATATAAATTTTCAAGATAAGGTGAAATAATGGCAAATATAAAAATAAATGGAATAGTAATTGCAGAAAACAATATGGGTGACTATGATAAAATGCTTACAGTATTAACTCCAAATTTCGGGAAAATATCATGTGTAGCTAAAGGAGCACGAAGACCTCAAAGTGCTCTTTTAGCAGGTACACAATTATTTTGCTTTGGAGAATATATGATGTACAAAGGAACAAATACATATCATATAAACTCATGCGAAACAATAGAAATATTTTATAATATAAGAACAGACCTAGACAAACTAAAATATGCAATACATATAAACAAAATAATTCAAGATATAACAGAAGAAAACGAAAATTGTTATAGAATTTTACAATTATATTTAAACACACTATATACAATATCAGAAACAGATAAAAACTTAGATTTAGTAATAAGTGTATTTAAAATGAGATTACTTAGCATATTAGGGTACACACCAAGAATAATGGAATGCACAAAATGCAAGGAAAAAGACAATCTTACAAAATTCAGCATAAGAGACAATGGTTTTAAATGCGAGGCTTGTGGAAGACAGGACAAGTCTGCAATAGATATGAGTGAAAGCACAAAAAATGCAATAAAATATGTAATAACAGCTCCTCCTAAGAAACTATTTTCCTTCAATTTAAAAGATGAAGGACTGGAAGAATTTAAATTGATTTCAAAGATATACTTTAACGAAAAACTAGAAAAAGAGTATAAAATAGAAGAAATATTTTAAAAAGCTTGCAAAAAAAGATAATAAACTATATAATAAAACTAGGCAAAAGTTAAAAAAGAAGGGAGCGATTTTTATGAAAATAAAAATTATAGGAAAAGAACTAAAGATAACAGAAGCAATAAACGATTATGTTGAAAAAAAATTAGACAGAATCGGCAAATACTTTGAAGATGCCGAAGCAGATGTTACTTTAAAAGCAGAAAAAAATGTACAAACAGCAGAAATTTGTGTAATAGCAAATGGAGAAAAATTCAGAGCTGAAACAGAAGACAAAGACTTATATGCTTCTATAGATAAAGATATAGACATATTAGAAGGACAAATTAGAAAATTTAAAACAAAAAAAGAAAAAATGATGAAAGATGCTAGCATAAAAACAATGGATGTATCTTCAGACAAAATTCAAGAAATTTCAAATGAGATAATAAAAACATCTTATTATGAAATTAAACCAATAACACCAGAAGATGCTGTACTTGAATTACAAGCACATCAAACACATAATTTCTTAACATTTATAAATGTAGAAACAGGAAAAGTAAATGTTATACATAAATTAAAAGATGGAAAAAATTATGGTTTAGTAGAGCCAGAAGCATAAATTAATGTAAAAACCACTACCTAGAACTCATTAAATTCTAGGTAGTGGTTTTTTATGGTTTTTGTATAGAAAAATATTGATAAAAAGTTACAATTATGGTATAAATGAATAGAATAATTTTATGAGATAAAAGGTGAAAAAGAATGTTGAATTTAAGTAGAAAAATCAAAAGTGATAAAGGGTCAATAACATCATTTACACTACTAAGTATGCTATTTTTTCTTGTTGTTGTAATAGCAATATATGCGAGTGTAAATACAAAGGTACAAAAGCAACAAAAAGAATTAAATACAATACAAAAAAGCTATGAACAACAAGAACAATTAAATGATATATATGAGAAAAAATATGATGATTATATAAACTCTGAAACAAGTACAATACAAGTATATGCTGATACGACATTAAAAGGAGAAGTAAAAGGTCAAAAAAAAAATACATTAGGAACAGTATATACAAATGCAGTTCAAAACAAAATAAAAATATTTGGAGGAGCAAATAGTACATATGCATACTCAGAAACAGCAGATGGAAAAAGAAACGTTTTATCAGGAAATGAAATAACAATCCAAGCAACAACAAGTGGAAAAACAATATATACTTGGCTAAAAGGAGAAGATGGAGAATATACAAAATACTATACAGCAGTAACAGTAAAATTATCAACATTACAAGATAAAACAATATATGTCGCAGAGGGAAAAACTACAGATATAGGGGAAATCAGTGAGCAGAATAAAGGAAAAATAACATATTCACAAATAGATGCAAATTATGTATCTATAGAAAATGATAAGGTAACAGGAATAAAAGCAGGAGATACAACAATAATAGCAACAGAGTCAAACGGTGGAGCACAAGCAAAAATAACAATAAAAATTGTAAAATTAACATTGGAAAAAACAAAAGGAATAACAACAGTTGGTGATAATAAAAAAATCCAAGTATCAGGAACAAACAATGGAACAATATCAGCAAAATCAAATGATGAAACAATAGCCAAAGTAACGGTAAGTGGAACAGAGGTAACGGTAATACCACAAAAAGTAGGTAACGCAAAAATAATAATAACAGAAAGTAATGCAGGAGCAAATATAGAATATGAGATACAAGTTGTTGGAATAACATTAGCTCCAAATGGCGGAAAATATACAATGCCAACAACAGGAAAAGCAACAATAAAAACAAAAGTAAAAGTAGAGAACGCAAGTAAAATAGAAGTAGCATGGACATCATCAAAGTTAGGATGGAAAACAATAGAAAATAATAGTGAGACGATAAAAAAAGACTGTGAAAAAGGAACCTGTTATTTATATGTAAGAGTGGATAATGAATATTTATATCAAAGTCAAGCTTTTATAGTTGGAGAAGAAAAAATAGCAATAAATATAAAAACAAGCACAACAAAATGGACAAATCAAGATATAACTGCAACAATAACATATCCAGATGTAACAACATCAAATACAAGAAAAGCGGGATATGGAACAACATTAGCAAATGCACAAACATCAGCAAGTTCAGCAACAGCACCAACAACAAGTGTAACAGTAACAGCAAATGGATATTTATATGCAACAGCAACAGACTTAGCTGGGAATGTAATTACAGCAAGTAAACAGATAACAAATATAGATAAAGAAGCACCAACAATAACATCAGTAACAACAGGAACAAATACAACATATTCAGACACTGCAACAATAGTAGCAAAGGATGCATCAAAAATAGTAGCATATGGAATCAGCAAAAATGCAAGTACTCAACCAACAGATTGGATTTCAACAAATAAAATAGATTTAACAAATGTACCAACAAAGGTAGAAAACGGAGCTACATGGGCGAGAGTATTTTATCATAATTGTGTAAATGGAAGTGAATTATTTACATCAGAAGCAGAGGCTTTGTCAACAAATAGTAGATATAAATTTAGTGTATTATCAGATTTAGAAAATTATAGAAATTCTAATGGGGAATTTGAATTTTTATTACAATACCCAAATGATACAAATCAATATAATAGATGGATACAAAAAGATAATCCAGCAAAAGTAACAGTAGCAAATGGAACTGGAAATGAAACGGCAGCTGGTTATAAAGCAGTTCATGTGGATTGGACCAAATATTATTGGGGAGGATTAACTAAATCAACAGCACAATCAGTCTGCTTAATAAACGGATCAGTAGGACATGGAAATTGGTTTTATGCAATAGGAGCATATCAAAAATGGTTTGAAGGAATACCTGGCTCAAATAGTGCAATTAAAACAGTAACAGAATTATGGGCAAGAATCGATAACTTGGAAAAACAAGGGAAACAAACAATAAATGCAACGATAGGAAATATAACAGAGAATGGAACATATTATGCATGGACAAAAGATATAGTAGGAAATGTATCATCAAAAGAATTCACTGTAAATAAAGTTGATAAAACAGCACCAACAATAACAAAACTTGAAGCAGATAATACAAATTGGACAAACAAAAGTGTAAATTTAACAGTAACAGCAAATGATGCAGAATCAGGACTATATACAGCAAGTCCATATGGATGGAATACAAATCAAGAATGGAAAAATTCAGCAACAACAACGGTAACAGAAAATGGAACATATACAGTATATGTAAGAAATGCAATAGGAAATGTATCATCAAAAGCTATAACAATAAGCAATATAGATAAAACAGCACCAACAACCCCAGTGATAACAGCAAAGATAGGAAGCGATACAGGAAGTACATATACAAGTGGAACATGGACAAATCAACCACTAATAATAACAGCAACATCAACAGATGAACAATCACAAATAAACAGGATTGAATATAGTTATGATAATAAAACATGGAAAACAGATTGGGGAACAGATTTAGTAACAAATGGAAATCAAAAGAGCATAAAAGGAACATGGAATTCAAATTATAATACAACAATTTATGTAAGAGCAGTAGATAATGTGGGAAATGTAAGTGCAGTATCAAGTATTGTATTAAGACAAGATAAAACGGCACCAACAGTAACACTAAGTCCAAATGGAGGCTCATATGCAAAACCAACAAGTGGAAATGCAACAATAAAAACAACAATAACAGCAGCAGATGCAGGAGGAAGTGGATTAAAAACATTACAATATGCATGGTCAACAAGTAATACAACAGAGCCAACAACATGGACAACATTCACAAATGGAGCAACAGTAAGTAAAACAGATTGTACAGAAGGAACATATTACTTATGGACAAATGTATATGATAGTGCAACAAATAGAGCAACAACAGTAAAAGTAAGTGGAGGATTTGTAGTAGGAGCAAAAACAATAACAATAACACCAAGTACAACAACATGGACAAATCAAAATATAACAGCAACAATAACATATCCAGATGTAACAACATCAAGTACAAGAAAAGCAGGATATGGAACAACATTAGCAAATGCACAAACATCAGCAAATTCAGCAACAGCACCAACAACAAGTTTAACAGTAAGTGCAAATGGATATGTATTTGCAACAGCAACAGATAGTGCAGGAAATGTAATAACAGCAAGTAAACAAATAACCAATATAGACAAAACAGCTCCAACAATGATAAGTGCAGAAATTAAAAATATAACAACTACAGGATATGATGTATGTGTTTATGGAGTAAAAGATAGTGGTTCAGGAGTAAATAGAGTACAATTTCCAACATGGACAAATGCAAATGGACAAGATGACATACAAGCAAATTGGTCAACAAGTGACACTGCAAAAGGTACAAAGCAAGCAGATGGAACAACATGGGTATATCACGTAAAAACAACAGATCATAAAAATGAAGCAGGAGCATATAATACACACATATACGCATATGACAATATAGGAAACGGAAAATGTATATCAACACATACAATAACTGTACCAAGTGTAACAATAACATACGATAACAATTATTTAAAATCAAATATATGGAATGATACAAATGATATCAATAGATATTCAGCAGCAGCAACATCTCCTTCATCAAAAACAATAATAGAAGAAACAACAGCAAAAGAAGGAAAATCAATTCAGTTTACAATGAATGCTGGAACTAGTGGAGGACCATATTATGCAACTTCAACAAAACTAATATCAGGAAAAGTATATACATGGAGTGTTTATATTAAAGCAAGTAGCAACAAAAATTTAATAATAGGACAAGAACAAAATGGTATAAAAGCAGTAACAGTAACTACAGAATGGCAAAGATTTACATATACATTTACAGCAAACGATAGTCAATATAAAGCCTTTGTATTTTATTTGAATGGAAGTACATGGACAGCAGGAGATAAATTATATGTACATTCAATAGAAATAGAAGAAGGAGACGGAACACAAAATAAAACGAATACAAGCAAAGCATATAATACAGCATTGGGAACATTAAGCACGCCAACAAGAGCAGGATATACATTTAATGGATGGTTTACAGCACCAGTAGGAGGTACGCAAATATCATCAACTACAGCAACACCGTCAGCAAACACAACATATTATGCACATTGGACAGTAAATAAATACAACATTGACTTAAATATGACAGTAGATGGAACAGCATATTATTCAGGATATAATGGAAGAATAACAGTAGGATTAAAAATAGATGGAGTAGATAAAGGCTATGTTGCAGATTATGGGGGAAGTAGTCCATATGGAACAAAATGGGAAATATATGGAGTAAAATTAGACGGAGTAAGTGTAAGCTATAATGATAGTGGAAAATTAGGAGCTGGAGCATTAGATTTAAGAGCAACATTCTATACATTAATATTAGGTGTAAATAATACAGATTATGGAAGCATATCACCAACAAGTTTGATAGTGCCAACCAATAATACAACATATTCAGTAAGTGGACAAAAATTAACATTAAGTGATGGAAGAACAGCAACAGTAACATTAAAAAATGTAAATGGATATACAACAACACAAACAGGATGGTCATCAACAAGTGGAACAATAACAGGAGCAACAAAAGTAACAGTAAACTTAAATAGAACAGTAAATCAATATACATTAACATTAAATCCAAATGGAGGAACGTATAATAATAAAACAACAAGCACTACGGTAACTCAAAATTATGATACAGTAAAAAATGTAGGATCACCTACACCACCAGCAAGTTGTACAATAACATATAATGGAAACGGTGGAACAGCATCTAAATCTGTAGATACATCTAATAAATCATTCTCAGGCTGGACAAAATCTGGAACAGGAGAATATATAGGAACATCAACACCAAGTTATGGAGGATTTACAAGAACAGCTAAATATGATACAACAAATGGAAATTATGAAAACTTTACATTTACAGCATCTCCAACAACGAACACATGGTATTGGATACGTTATCCACAATATAAATATACATCAGGGCATACATACGAAATTCGAGCAAAATTAAAAATAAATTCAATAACTGGAGGAAGTATAGGATTTAGACCTTCAGCAGTATCAAATGATTATGGAACACCAGGATTACAGATAAAGTGGTACTCAGCAGTTACAAATGGATGGGTTGATGTAGTATTAACAAGAACAATATCAGGAACAACAACAACATTAAGTTCAAATACAGTAACTATAGCACCAGTATTTGAAATATATACTTCAGATTTAAAAAATTGCCAAGCAAGTATGAACTTTGATTTAAAAGATGTAGTAGTAATTGATAAAACAACTGGAAGTTTATTACAAGGAAATGCAAATTTATTCTGGTATAGAAACGGAAATGGAACATTAACAGCTAATTACACAGCGTTCGCAAAAGTAAAATTAGCAACAGCAACAAAGCCAGGTTATACAATAAATGGTTGGTATGATGCAGCAAGTGGAGGTAACAAAATAGGAAATGCAAATGCAGATTATACACCAACAGGAGCAAAAACATTATATGCACATTGGACAGCAAACAGTTATACAGTAAATTATAATGGAAATGGAGCAACAAGTGGAAGCACAGCATCAAGTAGCCATACATATGATACTGCTAAAAACTTAACTGCAAATGGATTTTCAAAAACAGGATATACATTCCAAGGATGGTCAACAAATGCCTCAGCTACAACAGCAACATATGGAAATTCAGCAAGTGTTAAAAATTTAACAACAACAGCAAATGGAACAGTAACATTATATGCAATATGGAAAGATACAACAGCACCAGCAATGACAACGCCAACAATATCTCCATCAGGATGGACAAATGGAAATGTAACATTAACAGGAAAAGCAATAGATAGCGGATCAGGAATAATAGCATATCAATGGAGTACAAATTCAGGACTAACAGCATCATCAAGTGGATGGACAAGTATAACAAATACAAAATCACAAATATCACAAAACTACACAGCAACAGCAAATGGAACATATTATTTCTATGCAAAAGATGCTAGTGGAAATGTTGGAAAAACAAGTATTAAAATAGGAATGATAGATAAAACAATGCCATCAGCTAATATACAGTTAGCTTCAACAACAACTACAACAATAATACCAATTAATGCAACAGTAACACATACAGATTCGGAGAGTGGAGTAAAAATATCAAGTTGTAAATGGGTATTGAATACAACTTCTACAAATATAGGCACAAATCCTAATAGCTATACAGGAGGAGTATTTAGTAGTAATAGTCAAAAAATAGCTTTAAAATTAGAAAATATTGGAACTTATTATTTACACGTTTTAACTATTGATAATGTAGGTAATTCTAAAGAGACAATTTCGGATAAAATAACGGTAACATATTCGTTAGCATCACAAGTAAATATTGGTGATTATGTAGCATATAATACTACAAATAATTATAGTTATACATCACCAAAGGGTACGGGTATATCTCATGGAAATGGATATAAAAATCAAAGTTTCAAAACAAATAGTAATTTAAAATGGAGAGTATTGAAAAAGAATAACAATACAGGGGAAATTATCTTAATTAGTGACAGTACTATAAATACCAGTGAAAATAAAGAATTATATTTGGCTGGTGGAATAGGGTATCTATATGCAGAAGAAGAATTGAATAGAATATGTTCTATATATGGATATGGAATAGGAGCTGATAAAGAAAAGCAATTTAAGTATATAAACGGAGATTTTATTGAAGGAACAGTTAGCGGAGTAATTAGTGGAAGTGGTGCAAGGTGTATTAATGTAGATGATATAAATGAAATAACAGGTTATAGGCAAACAGATATAATTTCAAATGTACACACTATATATTATCCATCAATGAATAATTTAAATGGATATTCAGCAACTGCTATTACAAGAAATGATGCACATACATACTATTATTATAAAATATCAAATTATTTAAAAGATACTACAAGTACTATATATAATATGATATCTAAAGAAAATATGAATTATTGGCTTTCTTCTAGAGCACTTATTAGCCAAATAGACAATGATGCAGATTTTTTAGTAAGAGCTGTTGATACAGGAGGAGTATCTTATTGGCAGATGGGAAATGGAAACGAAGATGGGTTTGATGAATACATTGAAAAATCAGGAATAAGGCCAATTGTTTATTTAAAGAAAACATTAAAGGCAAATGGAAAAGATTCAACAGGGGCATGGAAAATTTTAGAATAAAGTATAAAAAAGAAAGAAGGCAAAAAAATGAAAAAATCTAAAGAAAACAAAAAAATGAATAAAAAAGGAATAATAATAGCTATATTAGTTATATTATTAGTTATAGGAGTAGTAACAGGAGTAATTATTTACAAAAATAATTCAAAAGTAAACAACAATCAATCAGGACAACAAGAAAATCAAGATGAAACAGCAAGCTTAATAGACATGAACAACACAGAAAATGCAAAAATTGAAAGTGGAGTAAAAGAAAACACATCAGAAAACATATCAAAAGATAGAAAACTAGGAAATCTATCAATAACAGACATAAAACTATCAGCACAAGACGGAGTAACAAGTTTTACAGCAACAGTAAAAAATGATTCAAACAAAGACTTTGCAGGAGGAATAGTAAAAATATCATTTACAAACAAAGATGGAAGCAATTATGCAGAATTAGAAGCATATATCCCAGAAATAGTAGCTGGTGGAACAAATGCAATAAATGCAGGAACAACAGCTGATATTGCTAATGCTTATGATTTTACTATGGAATTAGAAAAATAAAATAGTATATAGTAAATTTAAGTGCATACAGATACAACAAAAATAAACATGCCAAAACTCGAAATTTGTCGAAAGATTTTTGTTGACAATGCAAGATAAAGCATGTTAATATATAGCTATGCAATTAATTTGGCAATTGCATAGCTATAAAATTTTAAAATATTTTAATCAAAAAACTTAGGAAAGACAAAAAATTGGAAAGTCAAGAAATTTAATTCTAAAAATTAAAAATCAAAAAAGATACCCAAAACAAAAAATAAAAAAAGAAGGGAGGTAAAACAAAAGTAGCAAAGTCTATACAATATCGCTATAAATATAGATAAAAAAATTGTCAAATTAATTATACGAAAAAATAAAAATTTACTAAAAGGTATTACTAAAAGCAAAACAATTTAGTATAATTAAGGAGGAATGAACAACGGAAACAAAAAGACTACCAATAACAGACGACTATATATTTAAAAGAGTATTTGCTTACAAAGGAAACGAAAGTGTATTAAAAGATTTTTTAGAAGCAATACTAAAAAAAGAAATACAAAAAGTAACAATAAAAAATCCAGAGATAATCCTATATGAAAAAGGAGAAAAAAGAGGTTTACTAGATATAAAAGCAGAAACAGAAGATGGAACAATGCTTGATATTGAAATGCAAATGGAAGACGAAAAAGACATAGATGAAAGAGCAACTAGTTATATGGGAAAATTAATATCAGAGCAATTGCAAGTATGGCATAAATACACAGAATTAAAAAAGAGTATAGTAATATTTATAACAAACTACAATTTCTTAAAAAGAAATAGTTACCATAGTGTAGGAAGATTAAAATTTGAAAAAACATTAAAAGAAGAGTATGTAGAATTCGGCTATGAAAAAGAGGAAGAAATAGCATCAGAATACATAGAATATCATTATATAGAATTACCAAAATATAAAAATAAAAATCCAAAAGATTTTACAAAATTAGATCAATGGATGTGTATATTCACACAAAACGAAGGAGGGATTATGTTGGAAAAGAAAGAAAATAAAGAAATCGAAAGAGCAATAAATACATTAGACTTTATAAGCGAAGAACCAAAAGAAAGAGAAAGACACAATTCAATAGTTATGGCAGAATATAACAGATTAACAAGTCAGCATAATTTTTATAAAGCAGGTTTACAGGATGGAATAGAAAAGCTGAATGGAGAAACGGAATAGAACAAATTATACAAATAACAAAATTACCAAAAGAAGAAATAGAAAAATACAAATAAAAAGAGAAAGTAGTAAAAAATAAAAAGACCTCAGAATTACTCTGAGGTTCTTTTAGAAGGTTCCCGCTCAAACATATTATAATATTCGCCAAATGTGACTATATCATCAGTCTCTTCAACGTATTTATTATAACGTTTTAAAACAGATTGAAAAAACAATCTTTGTAACCGGGAAGAAATGTTGTTAATTGCATCATTAAGTTCATCTCCAATTGTCATGTCCCAAAAATCCATAACATTACCTCCTTTATAAAAAGCAAATCTTTGCAACTATTAAAATTATAATATCAATGATATAAAAATGCAATAAAAATAAAAGAAAATTAATAAAGTTCTAAATATAAAAAATAAGAATATAATAAATGTGAATTTTATGTGAAAAATCAAAAAATTCTATTGACATTTTATTAAATAGGGTATAAATTATTAGCAGTCACCAAGAAAGAGTGCTAATAAAATTCTTAATGAAAAAAGGGAGGTAATATCAATGATAAAACCATTAGGAAGTAGAGTATTAATAAAAATGAAAGAAGGCGAAGAAACAACAAAAAGTGGAATTATACTATCAAGCGGAGCACAAGAAAAACCACAAATAGCAGAAGTTGTAGAAGTTGGACCAGGAGAGAAAATAGATGGAAAACAACAAGAAATGTATGTAAAAAAAGGAGACAACATAATAGTAAGCAAATATGCTGGAACAGAAGTAAAATATGAAGGCGAAGATTACATAATAGTAAAACAAGATGATATTTTAGCAGTAGTAGAATAATAGTCAACGGCTGTCAACGGGGACGCCCTTTTTTGACCATATTAAAATAATAAAAAATTAAAATAAAAATTGTGTCAAAAAAGACCGTCCCAATTGACCCGTTCACATGTTGAATGAATTTTGAAAGGAGTTTGATAAAAATGGCAAAACAAATTAAATTTGGAGAAGATGCTAGAAAATCTTTATTAGAAGGAGTTAATAAATTAGCAGATACAGTAAAAGTAACATTAGGACCAAAAGGAAGAAATGTAGTATTAGATAAAAGCTTTGGAGCTCCATTAATTACAAATGATGGTGTTACAATAGCAAAAGAAATCGAATTAGAAGATAAATTCGAAAATATGGGAGCAAGACTTGTAAAAGAAGTATCAGAAAAAACAAATGATGTTGCAGGTGATGGTACTACAACAGCAACAGTTTTAGCCCAAGCAATGATAAAAGAAGGAGTTAAAAATGTTGCAGCTGGTGCAGATCCAATGGCAATGAAAAGAGGAATTGACAAAGCTGTAAAATCAGCAGTAGATGAATTAAAAACAATAAGTGTTCCAGTAAATGGAAAAGATGACATAGCAAGAGTTGCAAGTATTTCTGCAAACAATGATGAAGTTGGAGAATTAATTGCAGAAGCAATGGAAAAAGTTTCAAAAGATGGAGTTATAACAATAGAAGAGTCAAAAACATCAACAACACAATTAAATGTAGTTGAAGGAATGCAATTTGACAAAGGTTATGTATCTCCATATATGGTTACAGATACAGAAAAAATGGAAGCAATTGTAGATAATCCATATATCTTAATTACAGATAAAAAAATAAGCAATATTCAAGAAATATTACCATTACTAGAATCATTAATGCAACAATCAGGAAAACTAGTAATAATCTGTGATGATATAGAAGGAGAAGCATTATCAACATTAGTACTTAATAAATTAAGAGGTGTATTAAATGTTGTTGCAGTAAAAGCACCAGGATTTGGAGATAAGAGAAAAGCAATGCTTCAAGATATAGCAATTTTAACAGGCGGAGAAGTTATAACATCTGATTTAGGATTAGAACTAAAAGATACACAAATCGAACAATTAGGTAGAGCAAGACAAGTAAAAGTTCAAAAAGAAAACACAATAATCGTTGATGGTTCAGGAGATAAACAACAAATAGCTGACAGAGTAGGACAAATAAAAGCTCAAATAAATGAAACAAAAAGTGAATACGACAAAGAAGGATTACAAGAAAGACTTGCTAAAATGGCAGGAGGAGTTGCAGTAATTGAAGTTGGAGCAGCAACAGAAACAGAAATGAAAGATAAAAAACTAAGAATAGAAGATGCTCTTTCTGCAACAAAAGCAGCAGTTGAAGAAGGAGTTGTAGCAGGTGGTGGAACAGCATTAATAAATGTAGTACCAGCAGTAGAAAAAACAGTAAATGAATTAACAGGTGGAGAAAAATTAGGAGCAGAAATAGTTCTAAAATCTTTAGAGGAACCAGTAAAACAAATAGCAAGAAATGCAGGATTAGAACCAGCAGTAATTGCAGATAATGTTAAAAAATCAGAAGTTGGAGTTGGATTTGATGCAAGCAAAGAAGAATATGTAGATATGAAAAAAGCAGGAATAGTAGACCCAACAAAAGTTACAAGAAGTGCATTACAAAATGCAGCATCTATAGCATCAATGGTTATAACAACAGAAAGTTTAGTAACAGATATTCCAGAAAAAGATTCTCATTGCGGTCATGAAGGCGGAATGGGAGCTTCAGGAATGGAAGGAATGTACTAAAATAAAAAAATAGCAAATAAAATAAAAAAATTTCCAAAAACTCTTGACAGTTATAAAAAAATCATTTATAATCTATAACTGTCAGGAACAATGCAGGTGTAGTTCAATGGTAGAACCTCAGCCTTCCAAGCTGATGACGTGGGTTCGATTCCCACTACCTGCTCCACATTTATTTATAATTTGTGGAAAACTGATAACAATTTCATACTTGCAGGTGTAGTTCAATGGTAGAACCTCAGCCTTCCAAGCT
>ULWT01072347.1_pt1 | contig 21162 bp, 16 predicted proteins | sample 1960611 | NCBI WGS metagenome assembly ULWT01 (sample SAMEA4835819, study PRJEB28245) | human gut metagenome | biome: gut microbiome; material: fecal sample | place: Denmark | collected 2008
TTAACTTCGCTTTTGAAATCACATTATTGCGAGCAATAATGATGTTTTGTAATTCAGTAAGTTAATATAATATTAGCATTATAGCTGTATTTCATTAAGAGCATCTTGTCTTAATTTTTCATCACCTTTGTAGTAATACCAAAGCATTCTATCAAAAGTTAATCTATCAATATTAAGATTCTTTTCCTTGTTGATAGCTTCTATTATTTGTCCTATAAGTTTATTGTAATCCTTGTAATTAAAACTTCCTTTTTTTGCAAAGGTGTTCTCTATCGTGCTTACAATTTTTTCATTTCCATCTTTTTTATTTCTATTTATTTTTGCATGTATTTCTGTTGTATGTAAAAATTTCCATTCATAATAAGGCAAAATTTCACTTATTACTTTGTCATAGATAGAGTAAGCATTGGGATTTTTATCTTTATATATTGAAACATAGGTGCAGAATTTTGATGCAAAAGAAAATTTTGATATTTCTGGAACTGCTTTTGCAATTTCATTGACTAACTCGGCATTTTCATTTTTTAATCTCGTTTCAAAATCATCAATTTCGAGTATCTTTTTTACAACAGCATCTACACCTTTGTTGTCGCCTTTGTTATGTCCAGATACTGCTAAATGTGTTGAATTTTCTTTATCAATTCTTTCACATATATCTTTCCGTCTGCTCCAATAACAAAATTAAAAACAATGTATTTAACGACTTTGGTATGGTCTCCAAACATAATTAGCGGAAGCGTTTGTATTTGTTTACAAGTTTGATTAGTGTATCCATCAATTAAGTTTTGACTTTGGCTTACGACAGGGATAAGTCCTTGTTTTAATATTTCGCTTGTTAAAATTTGATTTTCTTTTGACCCAACAGAATATGTTATATTGCCGATTTTCACCCATTTCCAACTATCCGGTATCTCAAACGGGAGTTCGTCCTCTATGCAAATAGGCTCATTATTCCCGACCTTCTCATAATGGCGATTATACGTATTGCAGACTATTGATTTTCTTGTCGAAATATGGTATAATTTAATCAAATAACTATTAAGAAAAGTCAGGTGAATACAAATGGACAAAACAGTCAAAAATTATTACATTCTTAAATCAAAATGGTTACCGCAAGATACTGTTAGTACATTCATGCCGTTTGTAATAAATTTAATACGTTCCGAAAAGATAGAGTCTTGCACTATCGAAGAATTGTCCAAGCAATTCAAGCATAAATATGGATATAGATTGGAAATGTTTATTTTACGTCCAATCTTAAATAGTATGAAACAGAGTGGTTATGTGGATATAAAACGCGAACAATGGATTTTTCATGATGATACAATGCCGACAGTTGATTTGGATTCGGAAGCAAGTACTTTTGATGAGAAATACAATCAGCTTATCAATGGGTTCGTGGATTTTTGTAATGCCCCCGACGAAATAAACCATAATACAGCTGATAAAATTATTACTGACTTTATTGATGATAACAACTTCGACGCCAAAGTGTATACTGGGCATGGAACTTTATATGATGAGAGCGATACCTATCGGTATTTTTTATCAGGCTATATTCAACAACTGAAAGAACAGAATGATTTATTATTTAATTTTATTGTTTCCTTGTGTGAAAGTGCTCTGATTAAGTCATATATGTTTAATGAGGGACTGAAAAGCAGCGCTTTTATAGATAAAACTTTATATATTGACACTCCAATTATTTTTAGATTGCTTGGATATTATGGCGATTTTTACGAACATGAATATAAGTTTTTAATTCAAAGTTTGATTGAAAAAAACTGTAAAATTTATATTTTTAAGCGTAACTATGATGAAGTATTAAAAGTTTTGCGAACGGCTGAAAGATATGTTGAAAGCACTCAATACGATATGGCGCGATCTTCAGATGTTTGTAATTATTTTAGAAGTCAAAATATGCGCGCTGAAGATGTCGCCGAAGAAATAGAATTATTGAATAGTCATTTGACAGAGTTCGGCATAGAACTGTTTACTGATGAGATTGATTGGGATGACAAACTTTTTGTGGAAAGCTATGATTGTATTCATGACGGTATAATGCAGGAATATCGCTCATCCTCTAAAGACAAACGATATTTACCGGAAACAGCTATAAATATAGATACGGATAGTACTATGCATATTTATAGTTTGCGAAAGAATAATAGCATAATTAAATTGTCAGATGCTACTTGTTTTTATATAAGCAGTAATTTTGGCTTTGTAAATGCAATAAGAAAATATAATAACGAACATTATAAAGAAACTATATCTCCAGTAATAAGCGATGCGTTTATAGGGATGATAATAAGCGGTGAAAATTCCCAAAAAGCGCAACAAGTCGCAACCAATAAAGTGCTCTCATTTTGTTATAGCGCATATAAGCCATCTAGAAATATGTTAAGCAAATTTGTAGAGTTGGTGGAACAAGAAAAAGAAGCGTCAAGGATAACGGAAGATGACTATATAGCAATTAGAAACCATACAATGGTTAATGACTTTTTGGTTCAAAGCACACAAAATAATATTGAAGAATTATCTCAAAACACAGTGTATGAAGTATTGGATCTCATAAAAGCTCATCACATTTTTGATGCGCAGGAGTCTTTTGATAGGCAAACACAAGAAAGAGAAGCACGCCATAGATCAGAAATTGTGTCTTTAAAAAAAGAAAAAGACGAAGAGATTGAAAAACTGCAAAATGAGAATTATTCATTGCGCGTACAACAAGCTCAAAAACAATTTAATGCATATAAAATAAAAGTAAAGATTGGCTTTGGTATCATTTTGTCGTTGATTGCGGCTCTATTATTAGCAGGAACCATTTCGCAAATAGCACTGGTGTGCTTAGACAAAATTTCTAAACTCGCAATAATATCAACAATCATAACAGGATTAGGATCGTTGTTGACGATCGTATTTACAATTATTTCTTATAAGAATGATTTTGATAGATGGTTTGTTAAAAAGTTATTTGACAAACGCAAATTAAAAGTGTGTCAAATGAATAGTATATCAGTTAAAGATATTAAGTGAATGATTAAATCATCCCACTATAATAACAATATCTCCAATGGTTCATCTTTAATAGTTCGCGTTCGTTACGTTTATGTTCACCAAAACATTCATGAAAAAAGAAAAACTGCACGAATTTCTCATTTTACGTGAGTGCGTACAGTACTCTAATGGCGGAGGAAGAGGGATTCGTTTAATAGCGGAGCGAGTGAGTTTACTCACATAAGCGAAGCGTCTACGCTCAACGCTTTGTTGCAAGCAACAATGCTACGCATTCGTGCGACAAATCGCACAATCGTTAGCTATGTCCGCTGCGCTCGATTTTCGCAAATGCAAGCGCTTGCTTCTCTCTTCGCTTGCGGTCAGCCCCGTGGTAGGGGGTTCGGCGGCGTAGCCGCGTGCAATCATAGATTGCACAAGAATCACTCTTCCGAAGCAACAAAAAACCCGACAAAATTTGTCGGGTTTTTGTGGCGGAGGAAGAGGGATTCGAACCCCCGTGGGCTTTCACCCAAACGGTTTTCAAGACCGCCTCGTTATGACCGCTTCGATATTCCTCCACTTTGTACAACGGTTGAAAGTATAGCAATTATCGCGTATTTTGTCAACCGCATTAGTAAAATTGTCGCGCTGAAATCAGTCGTCGTATTCGGGGACGTAGCCCGAGACGTCTTTGATCACTTCGCCGGCGATAATAAGTCCCGCGACCGACGGAACGAAAGAAAGCGAGCCCGGCGTCGAGCGGCGGCAAGGATTCACGTCGTCAGAGTCCGGCGCGGATTTTTGTTTCACCGCTTTTTCGGTGGAATACACGACTTTCACATTTTTCAAAGAGCGTTTTTTACACTCTTTTCGCATCACTTTTGCAAGGGGACACACGGACGTGTCGTACAAATCCGCAACCTTAAACGCAGTCGGATTCGTCTTATTACCCGCGCCCATCGACGAAATCACGGGAACGCCCGCCTCGTTTGCTTTTTCGATTATGGCGATTTTCCCCGCCACCGTATCAATTGCATCCACGACGTAGTCATAGTTTTTGAAGTCGAAAGAGCCTGCTGTTTCGGGCAGGAAAAACGTCTTGTAAGTCGCGACCTTGCAATCGGGATTTATCGCGTGCACGCGCTCCTTAAAAACGTCGACCTTATACTTCCCTATCGTATCGTGCGTTGCGATTATCTGACGGTTAAGATTGGTAAGACACACGGTGTCGTTGTCGATGAGATCGAGCGCGCCGATTCCCGTCCTTGCAAGCGCTTCCACGACGTATCCGCCGACGCCGCCGACGCCGAAAACCGCAACCCTTGCCGCGGCAAGTTTTTGCATTGCGTCATGCCCTAAAATCAGTTCCGACCTTGAAAACGAATTTGCCATAATATCTCCTGTTTTTTATATTTTACACTGTTATCTTTCCTAAATCAAGCGATTTTGCGCCCGCGCGCCGAATGCGGTTTGTTGTGATTCGATTTTTCCCGTCATTCATTGACATATCGCCGTCGAAAATATATAATATAACCACAAATTTTATTTTCAAGAGGGGTTTTATGACAATTTTTCTCAATGATTTGCCTTCAAAAGAAAGCGTGATGGAAAATATGCAAAAGATGAACTCTTTCGGCAGCCGTCTGACGGGTACGAAAGGTCAGAACGCTTACACGGCGTGGCTGAAAGACGAAATCGCAAAAATGGGCTACGACGTTGTCGACAAGCAATACACGTTCAAAAAATGGGAGGCGACGGATTGGTCGCTGACGGTCGACGGACAAAATATCGACGTTTCTTCCCCCTTCCCTTACAGCGGACTCACCGACGAAAAAGGCGTGACCGGCAAACTCGTTACCGTTTTCAACAACCCGTTGGATTTCCAGCGCGCAAGGGGCAAAATTGCGGTATGCCGCATCAAAAACCTTTCAAAAATCAGCAGTAAAATCGCATTCAATAAGCGCGCGTCCGTGCCCGAAAACCTTGAAATCGAAAAAAGTTACCGCGGTCCCGTCAGCACGTCTTTCGTCAAGACGCTGCTCTCGTTCTGGGCGGCGAAACTGTCGGGCATGAAAGGCATGATCTGCATCTGGGAAGATATGTCCGACGCAATGGTCGAGGGACAGGTTCTCAACTTTATTTTGGGATATCTCGGCGTACCCATGCTTTGGGTGAACGAAACCAACGGCAAAAAAGTCCTTGCGGCGGCGAAAAACAAAAAATCCGCAACGTTGCGCCTTGTCGGCAATATCGACGAAAATGCAAAGACGGAATCTTTCCACGCAATCCTTAAAGGCACCGGCGACACGAACGAGGCAATCATCGTAAACACCCACACCGACGGCTGCAACTTCTCGGAAGAAAACGGCGGAATCGGTATCCTGCCAATGATGAAATATTTCAAGGCGCACCCCACCAAACGCACGCTTATTTTCGTGTTCGTAACGGGACACTTCCGCCTGCCCGTCTTCCGCGAAGGTATTATGACGTCCAATCAGGCGACGGGAAGATGGCTTGCCGAAAACAAGAACCTTTGGAACGGCAAAACGTACAAAGCCGTTGCGGGCGTGTCTGTCGAACATCTGGGCTGCACGGAATGGAAAGACGTCAACGGCGTTTACACAAAAACCAACGATATCGATACCGAACTTGTTTACACCGGCAACAAAAACCTTGATAAGATTTATTACGAGGCGATAAAAGACAGGAAAAACGTCAGGACAACCACCCTTCGCGCGCACAACACGATGCACTTCGGCGAAGGACAACCGCTGTCCAAAAAACATATCCCCGAAATCGCGCTCGTTACCGCCCCCGATTATCTCTGCTCGGTCGATCCGACGGGCAACGAACATATGGACAAATTCAACCTTGACCTTATGTACGAGCAAATTCAGACGTTCATCAACTGCGTGAATCTCATCGACGGGAAAACCAGAAAAGAAATCGGCAAATCGCAAGGAATGTCGTTCGGTCTCGGAAAACTTAAATAACAAAAATACGACAAAATCCCCGAAGTTGTTTCGGGGATTTTTTATGCCTTTTTTCGATTAATTTTTCTTTGATACGACGTCGCCGGTTTCGGGATTTATAAGCAAAGCCCAGTATCCGTTATCGCCTGCGATAAACGAAATATACCAGTAATACGGGCTGTCGGGCGCGCGTCTGTCCCGCACGAGTTTGACCATGATTTCGCGGTTGAAAATGCCGTCCGTCGTGTTTGCGCCGATTTCGTCTTTCAATGCGGTTTTTGCAATATCCAGCACTTTACAGTAATCAATTTTGCCGTTAAGTGCGTTTTCAAGCGGTATCTCGCTTTCGACCTTGTCGTATTTTATCACAATCGACTTTATCGTATCCTTGAAACTTTCGGCATCGATTACCGCCGTGAAATTGTGCGTTACGACGTCGCGTTTGAGTTCGCCCTCGACGCTTCCGCCCTCGTAATTCAACACAAAGGTATACGTCTTGTTCTGCAAATTCGCTTTAAGCGGGATAAGCGTGATTTCCGTGAAGTTAATTACATCCGTCGCTTTCCCGTCCGCAATGAAAAGTTTTTCTCTGACGCCGCTCGTTACGGCAACTTTGAAGTCTTCGTTCTCGCCGACGTAGCGATGTGTTTCGGCGTAACTGACGTTTTTTGAAATATCGACTTCGTTTTGCTTGGTTTTCTTTTTGCACGCCGAAAGCGAAAACACCGTGCCGAGCGTCAGGATAATCGTAAGAATCAATAAAAATGTTTTTTTCATAAATTGCACCTCGGTTTTTCTACTTATAAAAAATGCCGTATCGTTTGCGATTATGCAAAAAACGTGAAAAAACCTTGCCGTTCAAGCAAGGTCGTAAGGTGATTTATTCTTCTTCCGAAAAATCGAGGCTGTTCATTGCGGACGAGATAATATCGGTGTCGAACCCTCTTGTCGCAAGGAAGCAATAGACGCGCTCTTTAAGTCGCGTGCGTTTTTTCTTTTCCTTTTCGATATATTTTTGCGCCATGGAAATTGCTTTTTCGATTTCTTCCTCGTCCGAAAGTTTCGCGTATGCGACTTCCTGTGCGACGTTTTTATCAATGCCTTTTATGGTGATAAGCTCGTAAATAATTTTTCTTCGTCCGGTTTTTTGCCCCTTGTACGAAACGTATGCTTCGGCGTAAGCACGGTCGCCGAGGTAATTGTAACTCAGCAATTTTTCGACGGTAACGTTTACGGCGTCGTCCGAAAACTTTTTGGTTTTCAGATTTTTCCGTACTTCGTTCTGCGATTTTATCCCGCGCGACAGGCTGTCGATTGCCGTCGTGAAAGCGATGTGTTCCTCGCCTTCCTTTGCGATGCGTTTAAGTTCCGCAAAGTCGATATTTTTCCCTTCGACAAGCCCGTATTCTTTGATCGTGGCTTTGAACGCGCGGCAGATTTCGCCGTCGCTTAAAACTACGTCGGCGCGTTTTTTGTCGTATGGAATATCCTTGATTTCGGCAATGTACGTCATAGACTAAAACGTATTGTTAAAAAGGCAAGTCGCCGTTATTTATACTCTGGTCGCCGCTTTCGTTGTTTGTGAAAGTCATACCGTCGGAGTCCGAAAAGTCAAGCGGTTCTTCTTTTATCGTCGCGGGGGTTGCGGTGTCGTCCATCACGATTTCGACCGTACCTTTCTGTCCGTCGTCGTCCACCATTTTCATATCGTCGAAGGCGTCGTCGTCCGAGCGCATTTGTTCGACAGACGTGATTTCGGTGTTGAGTTTCGCCGCGGGCTGTTTTTCTTCCGCCGTGGACATTTCTCTTATGTCGATGGGCTTGAACGTCTGCATATCGCCGCACCAGTCGAAGTACACGTTGCCGGTTTCGCCGTTACGGTTTTTAGCGACGAGCATTTTTACAAACTTATGATCGCCGTCGTCGTCGTAACTTGCGGCGAACTTGCTTTCTTCCGACTTCGGATTTTCGACCTTTTTGGGACGATGCAGGAACATTACCATATCGGCGTCCTGTTCGATTGCGCCCGATTCGCGAAGGTCGGAAAGTTGCGGTTCTTCCCCGCGCTGCTCGGTGCCGCGCGACAACTGCGAAAGCACCAGAAACGGCACGCCGAGTTCTTTTGCATAAAGTTTCATCTGACGGCTCATCGTCGAGACTTCCTGCTGGCGGTTTTCGGCCTTCGACTTCGTATCGAGGGTGATAAGTTGCAAGTAGTCGATGATGACGAGATCGAGCCCCACCGTGTTTTTCATACGGCGGCATTTGCTGATGATATCGCCCGGGGTGTTGCCCGAGTTGTCGTCGACGAAAATTTTACTGTTTGAAAGCGCCTCGTGCGCGTTGAACAGCCTTTGCGTTTCGTTGAAATTGAGCATACCGGGCTGTTTCTGCCGCTTGAACGAGATTTGCGAAACGGTCGTCAGCATACGCTGAACAAGTTGTACCGTAGGCATTTCAAAGCTGAAAATCGCGACTTTTTTATTGTTGCGGATTGCGGCGTTGATTGCAACCGTAAGCGCAAACGCCGTTTTACCGACGGACGGACGCGCCGCAAGAATACACAATGCGCCGGGCTTCATGCTTTCGATTTTTCTGTCCAGCAACTTGAAACCCGTCTTTATGCCCTCGTCGACGTAATCGCCGCGCTGCATGGTGTTGATTTTATTGAGCGCTTCCGACGACGCTTCGACGATAGGTTCAAGCTTGCTTGCTTCCTTTTCTTCGGAAATTCTGAAAACGGTTTGTTCGGCAAAGTCCAACGCTTTGTTCGCGTCTTCCGCGGTGTAGGCGTTTTTGCTGATTTTGTTGCCCGCCTCGATAATGCCCCTTAACAGGCTGTCGCGCTTCACGATTTCAAAATACTTGTCGGCGTTTGCGGTGCTGGGGATTCCGGTTGCGAGTTTTCCGATGTATTCCATACCGCCCGCCTCGGCGATTTTCCCGCTTGTCGCAAGTTTGTCCGCGACGGTCAAAGCGTCGACAGGCTCGTTATTCTGAATAAGATTGTAGATTGCAAGGAAGATTTGTTTGTGCTGCTGCAACGCAAAATCGTCCTCGCGAAGAAGCGTGGTGAAGTCGTTTGCGACGTTCGTGTCCATCATGATACTGCCGAGCATCGCCTGTTCCGCCTCGTAGTTTACGGGCATTTTCATAACTTTATCTGCCATATTTTTACCTCTTAAACGCTGATACGGTTAGTATGAGCGAAAATTAAGAATTGTTGCGTTTCGTATTTTTGTGCGACATTATTTCCTTCGTTACGACAAAAACAAGGAAGACAAAAACCGCAGCGATAATCGCGATGCCATACCACATTGCGCCCTTAATTTTCATCACCGTGATTTCCGCAGTGTCGTTGCCGCCGTCGAAATTCCACACGTGCATGTAATTGCCGTCTTCCGTTTTCACGACTTTGTCGGCGTTGGACGTCGTCGATTCGTACGGCGTAACGAATGTATAGGACGTGTCGGCACCCGAAAGTTTCAAGGCGATTTTCTCGGCGTTTATCTGCGACAGTCCGCCGCTTGTCAAAACCCCTGCAAACCACCAGGTGTTTGTGCTTATAAACTTCCCGGAAACCTTAATATCGCCAAATATCGTCTGTTTTACGACAAAAGCGTTTTCGTCCCTTTTCACGTCGTTTGTGATAATGCCGTTTCCGATAAGGTCGTTTTGCAATGCCTGCACGCTGTCAAAATTTTTCCTTGCGGTAACGGTGTTCCCGTCTGCGTTGACGAAATAATCCTTGCGTATAAAGCCCTCTTTCAAGGCGTTCAGCGCTTCGTCGAGAGTAAGCCCCACGTCCGTAGCATCCACCCCTTCTTCGGTGAGCGTAACTTTCACGATATGCGTGTAAGTGCCGTCGGAATTCTGGACGTAGGTAAAGTCGAGCGTGCCGCACGCGGTAAGCGCGAATGCGGCGACGACGACAAGAATTATGCTTAAAAAGATTTTACTTTTCTTCATTGTACAACGCTTTAAGGCTGTTGAGCGTATCCCTGAATTCACGCATAGCGACGTTGAAAGGTTGCTCTGTCGTAAGGTCGACGCCTGCGAGTTTCAAAATTTCGACGGGAGGCATACTTCCGCCTGCCGACAGGAATTTCTTGTAGTTGTAGAACGCTTTGTCGCCGTGTTTTAATATCGAGTTTGCAATCGAAACGGCGGCGGTGATACCCGTTGCGTACTGATAAACGTAAAACGCCGTATAGAAGTGCGGGATACGCGCCCATTCGTAACGGATAAGGTCGTTGTGTCTGACGGCTTTGCCGTAGTATTTTTTGTTGAGATCCATATAAATATCCGACAAACCTTCCGCCGAAAGCGGTTGATTCTGTTCGACAAGGTTATGCGCTTTGAGTTCGAACTCGGCAAACATTGTCTGACGGAATAACGTCGTGCGGAACATATCGAGATAATAACTTAAAAGGAACTTCTTCGTGTCGACGTTGTCGGTGTTTGCAAGAAGGTATTTCAGCATAAGGACTTCGTTGACGGTCGACGCGATTTCGGCAACGAAAATTTCGTAATCGCTTTTTGCGAAAGGTTGCGCCTTGCAGCTGAAATAGGTGTGCATTGCGTGTCCGAGTTCGTGCGCGATCGTGAAGACTTCGTGCGTGCTTTTCTGGTAATTGAGCAGGACGTAAGGATGGCAACCGAACGTGCCCATACTGTACGCGCCGCTGCGTTTGCCCTTGTTTTCAACGACGTCGATCCATCTTTCGTTGAACGCTCTGTCAAGGAGCGCGGCGTATTCGTCGCCGAAAGGTTTCAGCGCTTTTTTCACCATATCGCATGCCTTTTCGTAAGGAACGGCGATGTCTGCACCCTTTACCATCGGGCAATGCAAATCCCACATATTAAGGGTTTCGACACCGAGAACCTGCTTTCTGAAAGCGATGTACTGGTGCATATAGCGGCAGTTGTTATCGACGGCTTTGATAAGGTTTTCATAAGCCTTTACGTCGACGTCCGTCCCGGAAAGCGCGCCTTCAAGCGACGATGAAAATCCGCGCACTTTTCTGAAAAACCAGTCTTTTTTGACGCTGCCCGCATACAGGGACGTGATTGTGTTGATATGGTTTTTATATGCGTTGAACATGCTTTCAAAAGCCTGTTGTCTGACGCTCTGGTCGGGATTTTGCAGTAACACGCCGTACATGCCGTGCGACATTTCGACTTCTTTGCCGTCGACGGTCACGGGGTCGAACTTAATATCCGCGCTGTCGAGCATCTGGAAACTGTCCTGGAAGTTGCCCGAAAAGTTTCCGACTTCCGCAAGCAACGTTTCTTCCTTTTCGGACAAGACGTGTTTTTTGTCTTTCGCAAGGCGTTCAAAACGATAACTGTAATCCGAAAACTCGGGCTTTTTGGAAAGCGCAAGAAGTTCTTCTTCCGAGCGTTCGCAAATTTCAGGCTCCGCAAAAGCGGTAACGGTGCCGAAAGTTACTGCCAGCATTTCGGCTTTTGCGTTCATTTCCTGATATTTTTTTACCCTGAGATCCTGATGATTGCTCATCGACGAATAACAATAAACCTTGATAAGGTCAATCGCGATTTCGTCCTGCTTTTTCAGAAATTCCAAAAGGACGTCGTCGTTTCCGAGTTTTCCTTTGTATTCCTGCAAAGACGGTGCTTTTTTTGAAAGTTCGTTATATTTTTCTTCCCACGCCTCGTCGCCGTTGACAAGGTCGCAAAGATTCCATTTGTATTTGTCTTTTACCGATTTTCTTTCGGGTATTTTTGCCATAAAGCCCTCCAAATTGAAAAATTATAATAAGTATATACTTATCCGCCGCGAAAATCAAAGATATTCGTCGTCAAAAAACAAAACCACAACCTGTTGCGGTAGGTCGTTTTTCAAGCGGCAAATAAATTAAAAATCGCAAAGCTGGTCGCTTAAAAACTTGGGTTCCGAGGTTAAATTGACTTTGATTTTTCTCAGCGCGTCCTCGTCGCTTTTAAGGAGCATTCTCGTGCTGTGCATTTCGCAGCCCGCAAGGTCGTTTATGCAATCGACGCACATAGCCGCCGCCTCGTTGGTTGCGGCGCAAATCGACAGCGCGACAAGCACTTCGTTGAGCGTGAGTTTGTAGTTTTTCTCATGCAAAAACTGCTGTTTCAAATCCATAATGGGTTTGACGATTTGCGGCGCGATAAGTTTCAAACGGTCGGGAAGTTTCGCAAGCGATTTCAAAGCATTGAGAATGGTCGACGCGGGCGCGGACATAAGTTTCGTATCTCTGCCCGTAACTATTGTGCCGTCTTTGAGTTCGATCGCGCAGGCGGGTTCGCCGGACGCGGCTTCCTTATCGAGCGCGGGTTGCACGACCGCCCTGTTCGCGGGTTTGATGCCGAGTTCGCCCATTAAAAGTTCGATACGTTTTACGGTCGCAAGGTCGACTCTGCCGTTTTTATTGTCGCAGCAGCTCTTGTAATAGCGGCGGATGACTTCCTGTTTCGACGCTTCCTGACACGCTTCGTCGTCGAAAATGCAGTAGCCCGCCATATTTACGCCCATATCCGTGGGGGATTTGTAGTCGAGTTCGTTTGCCGAAAGTTTTGACAAAATGGAACGCACGACGGGAAACACTTCGATATCCCTGTTGTAGTTTACGGTCTGCACGCCGTACGCCTGCAAGTGGAAGTAGTCGATCATATTCACGTCTTTGATGTCGGCGGTCGCCGCCTCGTACGCGATATTCACGGGGTGTTTCAAAGGAAGATTCCAGATGGGGAAGGTTTCAAACTTCGCATAGCCCGCCTTCACGCCTCGTTTGTATTCGTGATAAAGTTGACCAAGACACGTCGCAAGTTTTCCGCTGTTGGGTCCCGGGGCGTTTACGACAACCAAAGGACGCGTCGTTTCGATGTAAGGATTTTTGCCATAGCCTTCGTCGGACACAATCGTATCGACGTCGGTGGGATAACCTTTCGTGAGCCCGTGCATATAAACTTTAATGCCGCGCGCTTCCAGCTTGTTTTTGTACGCAATCGCCGACGGCTGATCCTCAAACTTTGTGATAACGATGCTGTTGACCTTGATTTTCATTGAAGCCATCGCGTCGATAAGCCGCAAAATTTCCGCGCCGTAAGTGATGCCGTAGTCCGCGCGGATTTTATTTCTTTCGATATCCGACGCGCTGATGCAAAAGATAATTTCGCATTTGTCTTTGAGTTTCTGCAAAAGTTTGATTTTTGCGTTTTCGTCAAACCCGGGAAGCACCCTTGACGCATGCAAGTCGTCAAAGAGTTTTCCGCCGAATTCAAGATAAAGTTTTCCGCCGAAGTTGTCGATGCGTTCCAGAATATGCTTGGACTGAATCTGCATATACTTTTCGCTGTCAAAGCCGATTTTCATAAGTAGTACCTCTTTTTATACGTTGAGCGGTCTGAAATAATCGACAACGTGCTTGTCGGCAGTTATTTTTCCCGCAAATTTTTGAAGTTGTTTGCCGCGCGTGGTGCGCCCGTCGAGTTTCACGTCTTCGGTCGAAAACCCGAATACGTTTTCGCCGTCGAACACCGCGATGTCGTAAGGCTCCTTGACGTACGCCGCAAGCGCGACTTTGATACCTGTGGGCATATCAATTAGTTTCACGCCCTTTCTGTAACGTTTGGATAAGTCGAAAGTGAACGCGAACACTCGTTTTGCAAAGCCCGTTTCGCTGACGACGAGGATTTCGCCTTCGTCGTTGATAAGCCCCGCAAAAGCCACGCTGTCGCCGCTGTCGAGTTGTATGCTCTTTACGCCGCCCGCGTTTCTGCCCTGCACTGGGATTTCCTGCGTTTCGTACGCAAGACACATTCCGTTTTCGGTTGCAGTGAACACGTTGAGCCCGTCTTTCACGACTTCGACCGACACGACTTCGTCGCCGTCTGTGAGATTTATCGCCTTGTACGCCGATTTCGAAACGTTAAGTTCGTCAAAAGACGTGCGTTTGACCATGCCTTGTTTCGTGAAAATCAACGCCTCGCCGATGGGGAAGTTTTCCGCCGTGAAAATCTGTACGGCGTATTCTTTCGCCAGTGCGTCCTTGTTAAGTTCCGCAAGGGTTATGCCCTTGTCGCGATACCTCTTTTCGGGCAGATCGTCGATTTCGATTTTGAAGATATTGCCGAGGTTTGAAAACGCGATGAGTTTCAAACGATTGTTGACGAATTCCGCCTTTCTGACGGTCGTGTTTTTGTCGACGTCCGCCGCCCTGCGCGCCGCCTGTTGGAAGCCGCGTGTACCGACGAATTTCAGCGTGCCCGAATCACTCAGTACCACGACGCCTTCCTTATAAGCGGTTTCGTCGGATTTGAACGGGATTTCCTTTTTTGATTCCTTTTCGCCGATGATTTCGCTTTTTCTTGGGGATTTGAAACGCTTTTTGACGTCCAGAAGGTCGGATTTTATCTTGCTGTTTTGCAATCTCTTGCTGTTAAGAATCGCGGTAAGTTCCTCGATTGTCTTTTTAAGTTCCGCAAGTTCTGCTTTGAGCGCGTCTTCTTCAAGCCCCGTCAGACGACGAAGTTTCATTTCAAGGATTGCCTGTGCCTGTCTTTCGGTGAGTCCGAATCTCTGACGCATTTTCTCCGACGCAATCGCCGCCGATTTCGACGTCTTGATGATTTTGATGATTTCGTCGATATTGTTGATTGCGATGAGCAGTCCTTCCACGATTTCCGCGCGGATTTTCGCCTGTTTCAGGTCAAAATTGCAGCGTTTTATAAGCACGTCGCGCTGGAAGTTGACGTAATGCACCAGCATTTCGACAAGTCCGAGTTGTTTGGGCTTGCCTTCCGCGATCGCCACCATATTGATATTGAAGTTTGTTTCAAGTTTGGTATGTGCAAGAAGATAATTTACGATTTTCTGCGCGTCGGCGTCCTTACGCACCTTGATTACGGCGCGCATACCGTTTCTGTCGGACTCGTCCACGATGTCCGAAATACCGCCGAGTATGTCTTTTTTCGCTTCGCGAAGTTGCAGTATTTTTTGCAGCAGGTCGGCTTTTTCAACCTGATACGGCAGTTCCGAAATAACGATGTTTTTCTTTTCGTATTCGCCGTCCTCGATGTGGATTCTCGCGCGCAGAGTGATTTTGCCCTTGCCCGTCGAGTACGCCTGCACAAGGTCGTCCCCCGCGATAATTATGCCGCCCGTCGAAAAGTCGGGGCCGGGGACGATTTTCATAAGTTCGTCAAGTTTGATTTTGGGATTATCGACAACCGCAACCGCGCCGTCGATGATTTCGCCGATATTGTGAGTCGGGATATTCGTCGAAAAACCGACCGCTATGCCGTTTGCGCCGTTCACGAGAAGGTTGGGGAATCGGCACGGCAAAAGCACCGGCTCTTTCATTGTATCGTCGAAGTTCCATTGCCATGGTACGGTATCCTTTTCCAGGTCTTTCAGGATTTCCATCGCAAGGGGATTCAGGCGGGCTTCGGTGTAACGCATTGCCGCCGCGCCGTCGCCGTCGATACTGCCGAAGTTGCCGTGGCCGTCGATCAGCACTTCTCTCATATTGAAAGGTTGCGCCATTCTGACCATAGCGTCGTAAACGGACGTGTCGCCGTGGGGGTGGAATTTGCCCAGACATTCGCCGACGATACGCGCCGACTTCTTATGCGGTTTGTCCGGGGTGTTTCCGAGTTCGTACATAGCGTAAAGGATACGGCGTTGCACGGGTTTAAGACCGTCTTCGACGCGCGGAATGGCGCGGTCAAGGATAACGTATTCGCTGTACGGCATCATCGAAGTGTGCATGACTTCTTCGACGGACATTTCGAAAAGTTGCGATTTGTTTTCAATTTCCGTTTGTTTCTTTGCCATTATCCGTTCACCACCTTATCGAAGTAATCTTCACGGTTGAAGTTTGCGTGTTCGTTGATATATTCTTTTCTCGGCTCGGACTTGTCGCCCATAAGCGTCGAAATGCTCTTTTCCGCTTCCGTCGCGTCCTCGATGGTAACGCGCGTAAGACTTCTGTTGTAAGGATTCATCGTCGTTTCCCACAGTTGTTCGGGATTCATTTCGCCAAGGCCCTTGAAACGTTGCAAAGTATAATTCCTGCCGAAGTTCTGACGTTTCGTTTCAAGTTCTTCGTCGTTATAGCAGTATTCGACCTCATCTTTCTTTTGCAGTTTGTAAAGTGGCGGCATACCGATGTAAACATGGCCGTCGGTGATAAGTCGCCGCATATATCTGAAAAAGAACGTGAGAAGAATCGCCCTGATGTGTCCGCCGTCCTGGTCGGCATCGGCAAGAATAATTATCTTGTGATATTTCAGGTCATCGATGTTGAAATCGTCGCCGAGCCCCGTGCCGAGTGCGCTTATAAGCGTCCTGAATTCCTCGTTTTCAAGGATTTTGTCGATTGACGATTTTTCGACGTTCAACGGCTTTCCGCGAAGGGGTAAAATCGCTTGCGTCGTGCGGTCGCGACCTTGCTTTGCGCTGCCGCCTGCGGAATCGCCCTCGACGATAAACAATTCGTTGAATTCGGGCTTTTTCCCAGTGCAGGACGCAAGTTTTCCGACAAGGTTTGCGTTGTTAATGCTCTTTTGCTGACGGCTCAGTTCTTTCGCGCGGCGTACGTTATCGCGCGTGCGAGCCGCGCCCATCGCCTTCTCCACAATCTTTTCGGCAATCGACTTTGACGATTTAAGATTCAGAAATTCATCAAGTTTCTGCGACACGAGTTGTTCCACAAGCGGCTTGACCTCGGGATTGCCGAGTTTGGTTTTCGTCTGCCCTTCGAACTGCACGTTTTTGAGCCTTACGGAAATTACCACCGTCATGCCTTCGCGATAGTCCTCGCCGATAAGCGCGGAAAGTTTCTTGTCCTTGATAAGGTTGTTTTTTTGTGCATACGCGTTGAAGACTTTCGTGCAAGCCGACTTGAACCCTATCTCGTGCGTGCCGCCGTCGGGAGTCGGGATATTGTTGACGAAAGAAAAAATGTTTTCGGTATAGCCCGTCGTATGCTGCATCGCGACGTCAACCTGTACGCCGTCCTGCTCCGCCGTGATATGAATGGGTTTTGCATAAATCGCGTCCTTTTCGGCGTTGATATACGACACGAAGTCCGAAAGTCCGCCTTCGTAATGATAAACGCTTTGTTTTCCCGTGCCGCCTTCGTTTTCGGGACGGTTGTCGTTCAGGATAAGCGTAATCGATTTGTTCAGAAAAGCGATTTCGCGAAGACGCGTCGCAATGATTTGGTAATTGAATTTTTCGTTTTTGAAAACGCGCGTATCCGGCTTGAACGTAACCTGCGTGCCCGTCTTTTTGGTTTTCCCGACAAGTTTCAGACTGCCGACGGGAATGCCCGACTTGATTTTTCCGTTAACTTCGGGCGAATGGAAGTCCTGCCGATATTCGTTGCCGTCCTTATAAACCTCGACGGTGAGCCACTCGGACAGTGCATTCGTGACGCTTGCGCCGACGCCGTGCAGACCGCCCGAATACGCGTACGAGTCGTTATTGAATTTGCCACCCGCGTGCAACTGTGTGAAAACGACTTCCACACCGCTGACTTTCAGTTTCGGATGAATGTCCACAGGGATACCGCGGCCGTTGTCGGCAACGCGAGCGACGTTGTCGCCCATAAGAGTGATTTCGACGGTGTTGCCGTATCCGTTTGCTACTTCGTCGATACTGTTGTCGATAATTTCCCAAAGGATATGATGAAGCCCGTGGTTGCCCGTGCCGCCGATATACATACCGGGGCGAAGTCTTACCGCTTCAAGACCTTCCAGAATTTCGATTTTTTCTGCGCTGTAATTAGATGACATTATTTTCCTCTCACAAAATCGTTAAAAGTTTCAAAATTAAACTACCAAATTAGTTTAACATATTTTTATAAATAAAAAAAGTAAATTGTGGTCGGTTTTTGAAAAAAACCACAAAATATTGTGCGTCCCTTTGGCGCATATCATCGTCCCTTTGACATTATTATCAAAATGCAAGCGAATAAACACCTTAGTTTTGGCGACAGCCAAAATATAACTGCGCCGCAATCCGTACCGCGGCAGCGCAAAAAAAAAACACGCCTGAAAGCGTGTTTTTGAAAGTCGTGTTGTTTTGCCGTGTTATTTTCCGACGAATCCGTTGATGGCGTCAAGCATATCCTTGTAAACTTCCTTGTTGTTAAGTTCGTTCAGGATTTCGTGACGGCAATCTTTGTAAATTTTGATGCTGACGTTTTTCACGCCAAGCCTCTTGTACATTTCGGCAAGTTTTTTGACGTTCGACGCGTTCTTTCCGCCGACGGGATCCTTTTCGCCGCTGAAAATCGCAATGGGACGATCCTTATTGACTTTTGCAAGGTTTTCCTTTTTGTAAACTTCCGAAAGCCCGTTCATAAAGCATTTATAGAAGTTGTTGGACATGACGTATCCGCATTGTTCGTCGTAGCAGTACTTTTTGACCTGATCGACGTCGCGCGAAAGCCAGGCAAAGTTGTGTCCTTCTTTTTTGAAAGGCTTGTTGAAACTGCCGAAAGCGACTTTGTCCATAAATTTGCCTTTCGCCTGTTCGCCTTTCATCTTTGTGATGGTGTTTGAGAAAAACTTACCCGCGCCCACCACGACGCCGGGTTGACGCGCGCTGCCCGACAAAATAACGCCGACCGCGTCGCTGTCGTTTTCAAGATAGCGTTGTCCGATGAAACTGCCATAGCTGTGTCCGAGAAAAACCACGGGGAGCGCGTATTTTTCGGAAAGGTATTTCGTGATAAAAAGTTCGTCCTTGACGGAGTCGCCGTAAATATCGCCTGCATGATATCCGATGTCGTTTTTCTTTTCGGTGTTGCCGTGGGCGCGATGGTCGTCCGCAAAAACAATATATCCGTTCGCATTCAGAAACTTTGCAAAGTCGTCGTAACGGCGAGCGTGTTCCGCCATACCGTGTACAATCTGCACGACTCCCTTGGGCATTTTCACGTCGTCCCAGACGTATGCCTGCAAAATCGTGTTGTCGAAAGATGTAAATTTAACGTATTTCATAATTCACCTCATAACGTATCATATTTTCAAGTCATGTTTAATTATAACAACATAACGCGATACTTTGCAAGTCATTTTTGAATTTTCGGTATTTTTTGCAAGCCTTAGGATATATTTTACTATGGACGCTATGAAAAACAAGACAATCGTGCTTACGGGCGGCGGCAGCGGCGGACACGTGATTCCGATTCTTGCGCTTCTGCCCGAGATAAAAGAAAACTTTGACAAAATATACTTCGTCGGCGGCAGCGGTATCGAAAAAACGCTTGTGAAAGACGCGGGCGTTTTCTATCACGAAATACACACCGTAGGGCTTGACCGCACGCACGTTTTCAAAAACCTGAAAATCCCTTTCGTGCTGTTCAAGGCGGTCAGAGAACAAAAAAGGTTTTTGAGAGAAATCCACCCCGACGTCGTGTTTTCAAAAGGCGGTTTTATATCCCTGCCGACGGTGCTTGCGGCGCGGAAACTCAAAATCCCGTGCGTCGCCCACGAAAGCGATCTTTCGCTTGGTCTTGCAAACAGAATCGCCGGGAAAAAAGGCGCGACGATTTTGACGGGTTTTGACAAAACAGCGACTTTATCCGACGATTTTATATACGTAGGCTTTCCTTTACGTAAAGAAGTGGAATTCGGAAACGCAAGCGCGGCAGTGAAAAAGTACGGGCTTGACAAGTCCAAAAAAACCCTTCTCGTCATCGGCGGAAGTATGGGCGCAAAGAAGTTGAACGACGTTCTGGCGCAGTCTCTTGACGTACTGTTGAAAGACTACGAAATCGTGCACGTCACGGGAAAAGGCAAAAACGAAATTCCCAAAAAACAAGGTTATCACCCCGTGGAATTCACAAACGATATCGGCGATTTATTCGCCGCCGCAGACCTTGTCGTGTCCCGTGCCGGCGCAGGCGCGATATGCGAACTGACTTATCTTAAAAAGCCGCTGCTTCTTATCCCGCTTTCAAAGTCGGCTTCGCGCGGGGATCAGCTTGACAACGCCGAATACGCAAGAAATTTCGGCGCGCGCGTTCTTTACGAAGAAAACCTTTCGGAAGAATCTTTCATAAACGAAATATATCGCACGACCGTGCCGACTCGCCCCGTATCTTGCGCAGGAAATAGGACAATTGCACGAATTCTGACTTCTTTTGCGAAAGGCGGGAAATAACGTTTTTCGGGTGCTACACTTTCACCTGAGGTGAAATATGAAAAACGTAAAACTTTACAAATGGCTTACGGTAACGCTTATGCTTGCGATAAGCGTATTTTGTCTTTTATATCTTGAAAAAATCCAGAAATCCACCGCCCCAGCCGTCGCGGAAACCAAAACCGAACGCACGGCGGAAACGGACAAGCCCGAACGTCCCGTGTTTTACAACACCCTTCCGAAAAACGCGTATTCGTACAACGGGCAACAATTCCAGAATATCGGCGGCAACGATGACGATATCCTTAAAAACGTACATACTTTCGGCAAAACCGCATACGTCTTTTTCGACACTTCGTCAAACGGATACGACGTGAAAACCGCCGCGCCGTCGGTCGCGTGCGCCCTTGTCGACGAAAATCTTACCCTTAAAAAAACCGTAACATTGTCGGGCGACGGTGCGGAATATTATCTTTCGTCCAAAATCACGGGCGACGGGTTTTTCGTCCTTACGAAATCCGACTCGTACGTTGCGCTGTACAAAATGAATTTCGACCTTGTCGTAATCAACAGAACGGTTTTTGAAAAGGACGTCGACGGCACGCTGCACCTTCAAACAAACGGAAAACTCCTTTCGATAACGACAAGCGATTCTTCCTTGTCCGTACGGGTTATCGGCAGCGACGGAGTGATTGAAAAATCGTCGTCGATATATCTTTCGTCCCCGAAAATCGTCCTGTGTTACGAAAAGGACGAAACGGTCAATATGTTCGTGAACCTTGAAAAAAGTTATGCTGAGGTTAGGTATTCGGACTTTTACGGTTTCCTGTCGTCCGACGAAACGGTGGGAAAAACAATCGATGAAATTTTGCCTTTCAACGGCGGATTTGCGGGAATCTACCTTGAAAACGGCGAAAAGTTTTTATTTACCGCAGACGAAAACGCCGTCGTGTCTTATAAAAAGCAACTCCCGCCCGCAGGATTTACAAAAATTCTCAAAAACGGCGAAAACCTTATGCTTGTATCGTCGCAAAACGGAAAAAC
>ULWT01070363.1_pt1 | contig 21107 bp, 20 predicted proteins | sample 1960611 | NCBI WGS metagenome assembly ULWT01 (sample SAMEA4835819, study PRJEB28245) | human gut metagenome | biome: gut microbiome; material: fecal sample | place: Denmark | collected 2008
GTAGTTTCAAAAAAACAAGTTGAAATACCACAAGTTTCAGGTGTAGATGTAGCAGATACAATTTGGCTAAAATTAACAGAAGATGAAATTATCACAATGAACAATGCTATAGTAGATTCAGCAAGAGCATTAGGCTCAGTATTAAAAGTAACAATTTATACAGAAGCTGGAACACAGGAAGCAGCAACACCAACATATGTACCAAGCAAAGAAGTTGCAGAATTAATAAGAAACAATCCAAACATTGTAGAAAAATCTAAAGTAACATTAATTAATAGATACAATAGCAATGCTAGCACAAGAAATGATGCTTTGAATCCTGCAATAAGTACTGGAGAAGAAGGAGAAGAAAACTTAAAAACAAAAGTACAAGAAAGTGTTACAAATTCAAAAGAAAACAGACAAAAATACTTACAATCTTTAGGAGGAACAGAGTAGTCTAAAAAGGAGAATGTTATATATGAAAAAAATTGGATTTATAGGGGCATATGATAAAACTGATCTAATTTTAAATTTAGCTAAACTTATAACAGCAATGGGTAAAAGTGTTCTTATGATAGATTCAACCTTTAACCAAAAAGCAAGATATGTTGTGCCAGCAATAGAACCAACAATTTCATATATAACTTCTTTTGAAGATATAGATGTTGCTGTTGGATTTGATAATGTAGAAACAATTCAAAAATATCTTGGGGTTTCTGGAACATTACCATATGACATAATATTAGTTGATGCAGATACAACAGAAAGAATAGAAAAATTTGAATTAGACAAAGCAGAAATAAACTATTTTGTAACTTCATTTGACGTATATTCTTTAAAAAAAGGATTAGAAATATTATCAAATTTGAAATCACCTTTGAATTTAACTAAAATATTATTTTCAAAAAATATGCTAAAAGAGGAAGATGATTATTTGAATTTCTTATCTTTAGGGTACAAATTAATGTGGAATGATATGAGAATATACTTTCCAATTGAAAATGGAGATGCAACGGTAATAGCAGAAAACCAAAGAGTAGAAAAAATAAAATTTAAAAAATTAAGTGTACAATATAAAGACAGTTTGATTTTTATAGCCCAACAAATATTAGGAGAAAAAACAGATTCAAACATAAGAAGAGTTGAAAAAGCCTTAGAAAAAGGAGTATAGGAATGTCAGTAATAACTTTTGTTAATAACAGAAAAGAAGAAACTGGAAAAACATTATCACTAGTTGCAATTGCAACTAATATGGCAATAGAAAACAATGAAAAAATACTAATAATATCAACTACCAATAAAGAAAGTAAAATAAAATCATGCTTTTTTGAAGACACAGAAGTAAAAAAGATGAGACTTGGAATATTTGGACAAAATATGTCAGCATTGGATACAGAAGCAGGAATTGATGGCCTTGCTAAAATGTTACGTAGTAATAAATTAAATCCAGATATGATAACAAACTACACAAAAGTAGTATTTAAAGACAGATTAGAAGTTTTATTGGGAAAAAACAAAAGTGAAAGCAATCAAAATATAGAAGAAAAAGTACAAAGTTCTCCTATAGAAATAGCAGATGAGTATGTTGAAATTGTAAAAATTGCAAATCAATATTATGATAAAGTTTTTGTAGATTTAGATTACAACTTAAATCAAGACATAAGAGAACAAATAATAGATCAATCAGATTTAATAATATTAAATTCGAGTCAAAATTATAAAAGTTTAAAAGAATTAAAAGAAAATAAAGAAAACAACAAATTACTAAAATCACCTCGAACATTATTATTAATAGGAAGATATGATAAGTATTCAAAATATAATGTGAAAAACATAACAAGATATCTAGGAGAAAAAAATAAAGTACTAACAGTACCATATAACACATTATACTTTGAAGCTTGTAACGAGGCAGGAGTACCAGATTTGTTCTTAAAATTAAAAAAAATGTATGATTTAGATGATAGAAATGCAATTTTTATGGAAGAAATAAAAAGAGCTTCAGAAAACATTATATACAGATTACAAGAGTTACAAACAATAATGTAGAAAGGGGAAAGAGCAAATGTCAATAACAAACATATTACTAGTTATAGTTGTTCTAGTTGCAGCAATAGGAGCAATAGTTTACTATATAAAGAAAAAAGAAAAAGAACCAGTTGAAGAAGAAATAGTAAAAGAAGACAAAACATACGACTTAGAACAAATGCAAGACTTTGTTAAAAAAAGACTTGATGAAATAACAAAAGTCAACCTTTATGACATAGGTCTTTCAGAAGAAGAACTAAAAAGAAGAAAAAATAAAAAATACGAATTAAAGAAAGCTTTAAAAGGTTGTACATATGGTGATGTCAACGATAAAAAATATGTAAAAGAATTAATATTTGATTTACTTTCACAAGAATATGGAATAAATGAAACAAATATATCAAAAGCAATACCATTTGATGTACCATCTTTATTAACAGCTCAAGATAAATTTGACATATTGCTTTATGCTTATAAAAAAGAATTCGGCTATGAAGCTTTAACAGAGTTAATAAAAAAATATGATTTAGCCGTATTAAAATATATGGAAGGTGAAACAAAACCATCATATGTTATAACAGCACAAGAAATAGAAGACATATATGAAAAAGAAAATTTACAATTAAGTTTTTCAGATAAATTATCAATAGTTGTTCAAAGAATTTATCAACACTACAAAGGTTATAGTAGTATTGATGAAGTAAGAGATATGAATATAGATGGTGTATCTGGTGGTGTATCTGGTTTACCAGAAAGCTTCTTAAGCCAAGTAGCACAAACATCAGACACAGATTACTTAACACAAATATCAGAACATAGAGTACCAAGAGCATGTGACAGTATTTGGATTTTCTTCCAAGGTAAATCAATACGTTTAGCATTCTTAAGTTTTGGTACAGAAGCAGAATTAAAAAGAGTATGTCAAAACATATATAAATACAATAACCCAGGACAATTATCAGACACAAATGGTTATAAAATCAACGAAATGAAAGATGGTTCTCGTGTAGTTGTTGTAAGACCAAGTTTCTCAGAAACATGGGCATTCTTCGTAAGAAAGTTCGATGTTAAAAGAGCAACACTAGAACAATTAGTAAGAGACCCAGGAAAAGAAGAAGTTATAGAACTATTAAAATTCTTAGTAAAAGGTGCAAGAATCACAGCAATCACTGGTGAACAAGGTTCTGGTAAAACAACACTTTTAATGGGAATGATAGAAAACATATACGAAACAATGAACATAAGGGTTCAAGAAACAGCATTCGAATTACACTTAAGAAAAATATACCCAACAAGAAACATCTTAACATTCCGTGAAACAGATACAATATCTGGACAAGAAGGATTAGATGTTCAAAAGAAAACTGACGGTTCTGTAAACATCATAGGTGAGGTTGCAACAGACCCCGTAGCATCTTGGATGATACAAGCGGCTCAAGTTGCATCAAAATTTACATTATTTACTCACCACGCAAAAACATTTCCAAACTTAGTAACAGCACTAAGAAACTCAATGTTAAGAACAGGTGTATTCAAAGATGAAAAAACAGCAGAAGAACAAGTTGTACAAGTATTAAACTTTGACGTTCACCAAGTAAAAGACTTTAGAGGAAAAAGATATATAGAAAGAATTACAGAATGTATACCATTGGAAAACAAAAATGAATATACATTTGACCACAGAAACGAAAAAACACTAGAAGGAAAATTTGATAAATTCTTCGACAATGCAACACATTACTTTGCAAAAGTTACAGACAAACAATTATATACATACAGAAACATAGTAGAATTTGTTGATGGAGAATATGTAATAACAAATCCAATAACAGACGAAAACCTTAGAGGAATGAGAGACAATATGGATGAAACAGATGCAGAAGAATTCGACAGATTTATAGAAAGACATTGGAAAAAAGCAAAAACTCCAGAAACAGTAGCAGTATCTGCAAATAATGTAAAAATAGAAGAAACAGAAGATAAACCTAAAAAAAGAGGAAGAAAACCAAAAGTTGATAAAATATAACAACATAACTGGGAGGTGATAGCAAGTGTCAAATCAAATAATATACATAATGATGGGTGGCTCTGCAGGATTATTTGTTTTAATAATATTAGCATATTATTTATTATCAAAAAAAATGCAAAAATCAGAATACAAAAAAATACAGAAATTACAACAAGGAACAAAAACCAATAGTTTTTCTACAGAAATACTCTTTCAAAAATTATATCTATTCTATAGAAAAATACCATTTCTAAAAAGATATATATTAAAATTAAGAAGAAAACTAGAAATTATAAATATCCAAGATGAATATGCAACCAGAAGAGATTCTGCAAAAATAATAACAAAGTCACTTGTAATATTACTTCCAATTGTAATATTAACAATACTTTTAACAAAAACAAACTACTTATTAATGTTCATATTATTAATATTTGAACTATTTATGGTAGATATATTAATAGATAGTTCTGTTGATAAAAAAGATGACGCTTTATTAGTACAACAAATTGATTTCTTTTCAGAAATAAGACATGCTTACCATGAGTACAACATGGTAGAAGAAGCAATTTACCAAGTATCACAAGATGATGAAAAAGATGTATCAAGACAAGGAGAAAAAATTTATGATATATTAATTTCAGATGATCCTGAAACAGAACTAGAAAAATATTATGATGTAGCACCAAACAACTTCTTAAAAGAATTTGCGGGATTATCATATCTAACAAAAGAATTTGGTGATAGAAAAGTAGATGGTGCATCATTATACTTAAAAAATGTTGATAACATAACACAAGAAATGCAAATTGAGATTTTAAAAAGAGATAAATTAAACTATGTATTTAGAAGTTTGTCATTAATATCAATAGCACCAGTATTATTCTTAGAACCACTAAAAAATTGGGCAATATCAAACTTTTCATTTGTTAGAAGTTGGTACAATGGAAAATCAGGAATAATAGTACAAATATTAATACTTGTAATAACATTCATATCTTATGTATTAGTAAGAAAACTAAAAGATAATGGTTCTGTAAATACAAGTACACAAAATACACAAAATCCATGGCAAGCAAAAGTATATAAAAATAAATTTGCAAAGAAAATAATAGATTTATTTATACCAAAAGATGGAACAAAAGATTACAAAAAAATGACAGATCTATTAACAGATGCAGCATCACCATTAAAAATGGAATGGGTATATGTAAATAGAATTTGTATAGCAATTGTAGCATTCTTAGTATCATTACTGGTATTTGTTCAATTGCACAAAGTTGCAATTGACTATGAATACACCAATCCAACAACAGACTATAATCTGATGGGTGGTATGAGTGAAAAAGATGAAGAAAAGGCTAGAGAATTAACAAAACAAGATAATATCTTCTTAGATATGTTCAGAGGCAAACTAAAAACAACAACAAAAGACGTAGAAAAGGCATTAAGAAATTCAAAATATTATCAGGATGCAACTGATAAAGATATAGAAAAAGCAACTAAAAGAATATATGAAAAAATACAAGTTGTAAACAGTGAATATCTACAATGGTTTGAATTATTATTAGCATTTGTATGTGGAATATTAGGGTATATGTCTCAAGTTTGGATTTTAAAATTCCAAGTAAAAATGAGACAATTAGAAATGGAAGACGAAGTAATGCAATTCCAGACCATTATACTAATGTTAATGAGAATAGAAAGAGTAAATGTAGAAATTATACTAGAATGGCTAGAAAGATATTCAAATATATTTAAGAGCCAAATAACAAAATGTGTAAACAACTATGAAGCAGGTGCATGGGAGGCATTAGAAGAATTAAAAAATTCAATATCATATATGCCACTAATAAGAATAGTAGAAAGTATGCAAGCTGCTGTAGAAAAAATACCAATTAAAGATGCATTTGATGAATTAGATGCAGAAAGAGATTACTACAGAGAAAAAAGAAAAGAATCAAATGCAAGACTAATAAGTAAAAAAGCATTAATTGGAAAAGTAATAGGATTTGCTCCTATGGTATGCTTATTTGTAGGATATCTAATAATCCCACTAGTATTCATAGGATTAACCTCAATGTCAACAATATTTAGCCAAATGTCAACAACAAGTTTTTAAAAGGAGGACTTAAAAGATATGGAAAATGCATCAAAAGCATTAGTTATGGCAGGTGGAATTTTAATAGCATTACTTGTTGTTGGAGCACTTATGCTTATGGTTAACCAAGTATCATATTATCAAAAAAGTGAATCAACTTCAGAAAAAGCTCAACAACAAGCTGACTTTAATAAAGAATATGTTCAATTTACTTATAACGATTTAAAAGGTTATGAATTAATATCATTAGTCAACAAAGTTATTGATTATAATAAAAAAGAAGCAGTTGGAAATTCAGTTGACTATAGTTTAAAAATTACAGTTAATATTGATATGGTAGGAACTTCAGGAACAAGTTTTGCACAAAAATATGGAACAAATGGAAATACAGTATTATTCAAAAAAAAATATACAATAAGTAGTGGAAATACAAGTTTTTATGATGATATTTCAAAATACAGAGAATTAGAAAATACATATTCTTTGTCAATTATGAGTAAATTATCTGCTAATTATGATAAATTAAAAGAAGTAGAAGGAAAAAATGATGAATATGCAAATGCTATGAAAGAAATTACAGGAAGAGCAGGAGTAAATGTTGGAATAAAAGACATAGAAAAATATAGAGAATATTCAGAATTTAAAACATCAACTTTTAAGCCAGGCGAAGTAAAATATTACTCAAATGGTCAAGTAAAAGAAATGTCATTTGAATTTAAGAATTAAGAGGTGAATTTATGGAAAACGCATCAAAAGCATTAATTATGGCAGGTGGAGTTCTAATTGGTGTATTAATTATATCTTTAGCTGTTTACCTGTTTGTATCTTTTGGACAAACATCAGCTGAAATAAATTCAGAAAATTCACAAAAACAATTGTCACAATTTAATGCAAAATTTACTTCTTATGAAGGAAGAAATGATATTACTATTTATGAAATTTTAACAGTTGCAAGCTATGCTAATGAAAATAACGAATATTATAAAGATGGTGATTCTAATTATTTAATACAAGTTATCTGTAACAACATAAATGTAGCTAATAGCGCAGGAGTAAACCGATTAAAAGGTGAAATAAAAACTCAACAGCAATCAGGTTTAAAATCTTATAAATGTAGTGGAATATCATATAATAAAAATGGTAGAGTAAATAAAATAACATTTAAACAATAGAATAAAAAATCTTGATAAAATAATAGTAAATGTTATAATGAAAAGGATAAAAATATGAAAAAAATAGCGATATTTTTTATAATAACAATACTTATAGTTTGTGCAATATTTGCAATGTATATAAGTTACAAAGCAAACTATAATATGTCAAAAAAATCAAATTTAGCATTTGAAAAATACTTAAATGAAGAAGTTTACGGAACAGATTTAGCAACAGTAATAAATCGAGCCGTAGATAGAAATGAAAAAAATGAAGTAACAAAAAATAATAAAGGAATTTATCAAAACAATGATGAAAATTCTATAAACATAGAAATAAAAATGTTAGATGATGATTCTGTATATAAAATGGAAAAATTCTATAATGATGGAATTCAAAATTTTATAAACTACTATGGAAACATAAAATTTAAATGCACAGATATAAAATATCATAGTGCTACAAATCAAGTAAAATATATGTTGTTTGAACAAACAACAGAATAACAAAGTTTTTAATATTTTAAATATATATAATAAATAATAAAAAGGGAGGAAAAAATCATGGAAAATGCATCAAAAGCATTAATTATAGCAGGAGCTATATTATTATCAATTTTATTAATTTCTTTAGGAATAATGATATTTAATACAGCGCAAGATACTACAAAAAATAGTGGGATGACACAAGCCCAAGTATCAGCTTTCAATAACAAATTCTCTAAATATGAGGGAACAATAAAAGGTTCTGAAGTTAGAAGTTTGATTCAAGAAGTTGTAGCTAGCAATGGTGATGATAATAATAAAAATGCAAGTAGACAAATAACTATTAATAAAGACAGTAAAGCAATAGTAAGTGGTACTACAGCAGATAGTTCAGGTATATTAACAACAAAATCATATACTGTAAAAATAACAGAATATAATGATGATGGTACTATAAAAACAATGGAAATCAAATAGTAAAATAAAAAAAGGAGGAATAGCAATGGAAAACGCAGTAGATGCATTAAAAATGGCAGGAGCCGTATTATTATTTGTATTAGCGATTTCTGTTGCTATTGTATCTTTTGGGCAAGCAAGAGAAGCAGCTGACACAATATTAGATTATAAAGATAGAGAAACAGTATATATAGATGGAAATTTATATTATAAAACAACAGGGACAGAAAGAACAGTAGGATTAGAAACAATAATCCCAACAATATATAGAGCATATATAGAGAATTACAAAATAGTATTTGAAGGACTAAATGAACCTATATATACTTTAAAGTTAAGTGGTAACACTGAAATAAAAAAATACACAATTGACCTAGAAACAAAAAAAACAACAGATGGTATACAAATAAATAATGTTGCATTAGCAAATGATGAACAAAAATCTGAATTTTTATGTGGAATTTTATACAGAGATTTTACTAAATCAGGCTCACAAGATAAATTTGAAAAGAAATATAATATTGAATTACCAAGAGACAACATAAGTTTAATTAATAGACTAAAAGGAAAAAAAATAACAGAATATTTAGGAGTTTACTATCAAAACGACAATGAGGATGTTCCAGATGTAAACAAAACAGAAAAAAGAATTATAACATACAAAATCCAATAAAGGAGGACAAAAATGAGTGATACATTTATAACAGTAATCGCAATAATGTTAACAGCAGCATTGATGCTGGTTTTACCAGTAATGACAATGGCAGATAGAGTAGATACTGTATCAAAAACTGATATAGAAACTAAGACCTCTGATTTTGTAAATGAAATAAGAACAACCGGAAAATTAACATCTGAAAAATATAGTAAATTTATAGAAGAAATAACATCAACAGGAAATACATATGACGTTGAAATGGAATTTAAAATTCTAGATGAAAATCCAGGTAAAAAATCAACACAAACAGTAAAAGATAAAATAGGAGAAAATGTATATTATTCAGTATTTACTTCACAAATAAGTGAAGCATTAAATAGTGATAGTGCAGTATATAATTTAAAAGAAGGAGATATAATTACAGTTACAGTAAAAAATACAAATCTAACATTATCTCAATCATTAAAAAACTTTTTTTATACTATATCTGGAAATGATACATATACAATTGCTGCATCAAGTGGTGGACTTGTATTAACAACAGGAAATCAAGTTAAATAAAAGTTGAAAAAAGTAAAAATAAATGTTATAATGAAAAAGAGTTAAAATTTAAGGAGGAAAATTAAATGAGTGATACACTAATAACAGTAATTGCTATAGCATTAGCAGCAGTATTAATGTTTGTTTTTCCATTAATGACAATGTCTGATAGAACAGATGATGTTTCTCAATTAGCAGTAGAAACAGCAACAACAGACTTTGTTGATGAAGTAAGAACAACAGGAAAAATCACACCAGATAAATACAGTAAATTTATTGAAAACATAGGTTCAACAGGAAATACTTATAACGTAGAAATGCAAGTACAAGTTTTAGATGAAAACCCAGGTAAAAAAACAACACAATCTCAAAAAGATAAAATAGGAGAAAATGTATATTATTCAGTATATACATCACAAATAGAAGACATTTTGAACAGTAATAAAAATTATAACTTAAAAGAAGGAGACTTATTTTCAGTAAATGTTAAAAATACAAACCAAACATTAGCACAACAATTGAAAAACTTCTTCTACACTGTAGTTGGAAATGATACATATACAATTGCTGCATCACATGGCGGAATGGTAACAGCAACAGGAAAATAATATAAAACAAAAGTAGCTTGTAATTGTCTATATTACAAGCTATTTTAAATAATAGAAGCCATAATAAACGAAAGGAAAAAATATGAAAATACAAAGTTTAGCAATAATGTTTATAATATTAATATTACCAATATCAATGATATTATCATCATATACACAAAGCAGGGTAACAACAATAAGCTTGCAATCTAAATATGATTCAAAATTAAAAGACGCAACATATGATGCTTTAAAAGCATATCAATTAAACAGTTTAACAAGTGATACATCTGATTATACCAATTCAAAAATCCGTGATATAAAAGCATCTGTAAATACATTTTTTAATTCTATAGCCACAAATTTTAGTACAGCAGGTTATACAAAAACAACTTTACAAAATTATGTACCAGCCGTAGTATACACAATGTATGATGGGTATTATATATATTCTCCATATACCAATACTTGGGGAAACATAGAAAAAAATCAAATTCCGGAGCAGACTTCAGGGACATACAAAGATAATGAAACATTATATGGCTTAAAACCTTATGTATATTATAGTTGTAGATATGTAAAAGGAAATTTAGATGTTGTAATAACATACTCATTAGATAATTATATATCAATTCAAGGAAATAAAGGAGATATCACAATAAGTAAATATGGTTACATATTAGATGGCGTTACGGTAAATGGAGATACAGTTACATATAAAAATATATCAATTGATACAGAGACAGCTTTAAATGAAAAAATTATTGTAGATGGAGTAGAAAAAACATTACCATGTATAAGAAAAAATGGAACAAAGTATTATAAAGATGGTAATAAAATATTTTCAGTATTAAATGGTAAAAGCATAGTTCAAAATGGAATAGATGCAAATGAATTTACAAGTAATACAAAGGCAAAAGAATATTACAAACAAGCAAATGAATTAAAGCAATATATATATAGCATGGGAATAAATGAGTTAAGAGTAAGTGATGCGGTTAATATAGATGGAACAAAATTCGATAATAATACATTTCAAACTTTAAATAATGGATATATATTTGATTTTGGTAATGGAATAGAAAAGGAATCTTCTAATTTTAATACACATAGAAGAGATGTTATAAAATATTCAATAGAAAGAAATCTATCAATAGCAATATCAAATTACAATAATTATTCAGGAGCTAGTGCAAACTTCCAAATGCCAAAACTAAAGGAAACAGATTGGGATGTTATAATGAATAATATATCCATAATAAGTTTCTTACAAGGATTAAGCATAGGTGGAAAAATTTATAATGGTTATTCTGTTATAAGCAATACGAAAAATTCAGATGTAGTATCAGAAGATTCAATATATATAAAAACAAAAAATGATTCAACTATACATAGAGTTACAGAAAAAGGATTAGATGCTACAAATGCAGTAGGAGTATACAACATAAATCTAGAAAGAAAATCAGGAGAAGATACATCAGGAGCAACAAGATATTATTTTCCAATAGAAGGAACACTATCATATGATTCAATTGTAGAGCAAAATAATATTAGTGATAAATATAATGGAAGTATATATGATTATCTAGCGTTAGCAGAAAATAGAAACTTAGCCAAAGTCTACTATACATCTTTAGCACGTGAAAGATATGGAATGTATAGACCAAAATTAGAAATATAACAAAATCAAAGAAACAAATTAAAATTTTCAAATTTGTTTCTTTTTTTATGCTAAAAATATACATATAACCAAGGAATAAAAAAATGTAAAAAGTGAATAATAAAATTAAATAAACAAAAAGGAGAAAACTTTGAAAAAATTTAATTTTATTAAAAAAACATTAATTATTTCACTTTTACTAGTAATATATGTTTATGTAATTGCAATACAAGCAATTCCAGACAGTATAGTAATTTTTGAAGGAGAGAATATAGGATTAAAAACAATGCTTGGTTTAACTGCAAACTTAACTGAACAAAACAAAGTAATAGAAACATTATCAAACAATCAAACAAATACAATAAATGAAACAGGAAAAGCTACAGTAAAATTAAGCTTATTTGAAAAAGTATTTGTCAAAAATGTAGATGTAGATGTATTACCAAAAACAACAGTAATTCCAGTAGGAAGTGTAGCAGGAATAAAATTATATACAAATGGAGTTTTAGTTGTAGGAATGTCAGAAATAGAGGGAATGGACAACAAAAAATATAAACCTTATGAAAATACAGGAATAGAAGAAGGAGATACAATAGTTGCAATTAATGACAAAGAAATAATATCAACAGAAGATTTAGTTAATAAAGTTAACAAATCAAAAGGAGAAAAATTAAAAATAAACTTTAGACATGATGAGAATGTAAAAGAATGTTCAATAGAGCCTGTTCAAACAAGTACAAATGAATACAAATTAGGATTATGGGTAAGAGACAGTGAAGCAGGAGTTGGAACAGTATCATTTTATGAACCATCAACAAAATCATTTGGAGCACTAGGTCATGGAATTACAGATATGGACACAGAGCAACTTATTAATATATCATCTGGAGAATTTATTACAACAAAAATATTAAATATTGTAAAAGGGGAAAGTGGGAATCCTGGAAGAATACAAGGAACTATTGATAATCAAAAAAATATAGGAATAATTTCAAAAAATACAAAATTTGGAGTATATGGAAAAGTTGATAACTTATCATCTTTAAAAATAGATACTTCAAAAGAAATGGAAGTTGCCTTGAGAGATGAAATAAAAACAGGAAAAGCAACAATTATGTGTAGTGTGGAAAATGATAAAATTGAAGAGTATGAAATAGAAATTGAAAAAATCTATAAAGAAAATAATTATGATAATAAGAGTATGTTAATAAAAATAACAGACAAAAGATTACTTGATAAAACTGGTGGAATTATTCAAGGGATGAGTGGTTCACCAATTATACAAAATGGAAAATTTGTGGGAGCTGTAACCCATGTGTTGGTTAATAATCCAACAGAGGGGTATGGAGTTTTTGGAGATATAATGATTAAAGAGATGAAGAAAGTAGAATAAAATTTGAAGTTAAAAAAATATATAATTATAATTTTAATCCCGTCGAATTCGACGGGATTAGAAATTTATACATTTATATTATTTTTCTAAAAGCATAGGTCCTATTTGAGTAACAGTTCCAGCACCTAAAGTCATAACAATATCATTTTCTTTAACATTTTCTTTTAAATAAGACACACATTCATTAAAATCAGGAATATATTTTGCATCTTTTCCTAATTCCTTAATTTTATTAACCAAATCTAGAGAAGATATATTGTAAGTATTAGTTTCTCTAGCTGCATAAATATCTAAAACAATTATATTATCAAAATTAATTAAAGCATTAGCAAAATCATCTAACAAATTTTTTGTTCTGCTATAAGTATGTGGTTGGAAAACAACCCAAGATTTATTATACTTCTTTTCTTGCATAGCTTTTGCAACAGCTTTTACTTCTGTTGGATGATGACCATAATCATCATATATGCTAGCACCATTAACTTTTCCTTTAAATTCAAATCTTCTATCAGCTCCTGTAAATTTAGAAAGAGCATTTTCAATAGATTTTTTATCAATTCCATAATAATCACATAAACAAGTACATGCTAAAGCATTTAAAATGTTATGTTTTCCAGGAACAGATAATTTTATAGTACAATAAAATTCATTATTTTTGAATACATCAAAGCTAGGAAAGCCATCATTATCAAAACTAATATTATCCGCATAAAAATTAGTATCTTTATTATTAATTCCGTATTTTATTATATTACATTTTGTGTATTGAGGTAGGTCCAAGCAATTTTTATCATCACCATTAATAACTAAAAGACCATCATCTGGTAAAAGTTTAACATATTTAACAAATGCATTTTTTATATTTTCAAAAGTTTTAAAATAATCTAAGTGATCATTATCAATATTTAAAATGATTTCTGCTTTTGGAAAAAATTTAAGAAAACTTTCAACATATTCACAAGCTTCTATAATAAAATGTTCACTAGTTCCAACTCTATAATTTCCATCTAATTGTTTTAAAACAGCACCAACTTGAATGCTAGGATCTTGTAATGCTTCTAAGAAACAAAGAGCAACCATTGAAGTAGTAGTTGTTTTTCCATGTGTTCCAGAAATACAAATTGTATCTTTAAAACATCTTGTCAATTCACCTAAAAAGTCAGCTCTTTCAATTGTAGGAATATTTAGTCTTTTTGCTTCTAAAATTTCAGGGTCATCTTGTTTAATTGCAGCTGTATAAATTACAACATCAGAAGAAGCAATATCGGCTAAATCATGACCAATAACTACTTTAATTCCCATAGAAATTAATTTATCAGTATTTACAGAAGAACTTCTATCAGAACCTGTAACAGTAAATCCCCAATTTGATAGAATAGCTGCAATTCCGCTCATACTAACTCCACCAATTCCTATCATATGTATATTTTTATATTTTTTTATGTTCTCTATATTTGGCATATATAGTCACTCCTAATTAATTTATTTTTAACAGATAGATTATATAATTATATTGCATAAAATTCAAGGGTTTGTAACATATTTATTAACAAAAAATAAGAATATTACAAACCGCAAATAACTTTTATAAAAAATTTATAAAAATTTTGTAAAAAAAAGAAGGAAAAAAATTTTTTATGGAGAATATTTAAAATAGTACATAAGATTAAATTGATGAATTAATATGTACAAAATATTTAAAACTTAAGGAAGGCGGTGCACACAATGCAAATTACAGACGTACGTTTAAGAAAAGTTAATTCAGAGAACAGAATGAAAGCTGTTGCTTCTGTAACATTCGATAACGAATTCGCAGTTCACGATATCAAAGTTATCGAAAGCCAAAACGGATTATTTATAGCTATGCCTAGCAGAAAAACTCCAAACGGAGAATTCAAAGATATAGCTCATCCAATCAATGCTGAAACAAGAGAGAAAATTCAAAAAGCAATTTTAGATGCTTACAATGCTCCAGAAACAGAAGAATCAGCAGAATAATTATAAACAAAAAAAGATTAGAAGTTTTAAAGCTTCTAATCTTTTTTATATCCATTCTTTATATTTTTTAATATAGAATTTTTTTGCAAATAAAGCAACAAAACAATATAAAATTGGAACAATTATAATAATACTTAAATAACTAAAAGGAATAGAAACAAGACCTATTATATGTCCTAAAAATGTAAATGGTACAATAATTGCAATAATACTTAAAATAATAGATGAGGCATATACAATTTTATTTGCATTACTTTCTATAAATGGAATTTTAGAAGTTCTAATTATATGCATTCCAACAAGGTTAGAAACTACACCATATGAAAACCAAATTGTTTGGAAAACAGAAGCTTCTCTAATTCCAAGTATAAACCAAATTGAAGCAAAAACAATCATATCAAAAATTGAACTTAAGGGCCCCATAAATAACATGAAATGCTTTAAGCTATTAATATTCCATTTTTTAGGTTCTTTTAAATATTCTATATCAACATTATCAAAAGGCAAAGTTAATTGACCAATATCATATAATAAACTTTGAACTAATAATTGTATTGGTGTTATAGGTAAAAATGGAAGAAGTACACTTGCAATTATGACGGAAGTTACTTCACCAAAATTAAAACTTGCAGCCAATTTAATATATTTCATAAGATTTACAAAAGTACGTCTACCGTTCAGTTACACCATCTAATAAAACATTTAAATCTTTTTCTAAAAGAATTATATCAGCTGATTCTTTTGCAATATCAACAGCAGTATCTACTGAAATTCCAACATCAGAATTTATAAGAGAAGGACTATCATTTATACCATCACCCATAAAACCAACAATATTTCCATCTTCTTTTAAAAGTCTTACAATTCTAGCTTTTTGAATAGGAGAAAGTTTAGCAAAAATATTAGTTTTTCTTAAAAGCCTTACAACAGCTTGGTCAGAAAGCTTATCAATATCATTTCCAAGTACAATCTTTTTAGAATTTATATTAACTTTATTACAAATGCATCTTGTAACATCTGCATTATCACCAGTTAAAACAATAACTCTAATACCATAATTATTTAATTTTTCAATTGCAATTTTTGCACTTTCCTTAGGAGGGTCAAGAAATCCTATAAATCCAATTAAAACCATATCTTTTTCTGAACTTACATCAAAAACAGAATCTTTACGTACATCATTTTTTTGACACACTGCCACAACTCTTAAACCATCTTTATTTAAATCCTTACTAATTTTTTTAATATTATCTTTAATATCTTTTGTAATTTTAGAAACAGTACCTTTATAATCAACCATAGTGCAAATGCTCAAAATTTCCTCAACGGCTCCTTTAGTAATCATTTGCATTTTATTATTTTCATCAGATACAATAACAGACAAACGCCTACGAGAAAAATCAAAAGGAATTTCATCAATTTTCTTATAATTATTTGCAATAACATTAATATTATTTTCTTTACCACGAGCAATTACTGCCTCATCAATATTACCTTTTAACCCTGTTTGGAAATATGAATTTAAAAATGCATGTTTTAGAACTCTAATATCTTCATCACCATTTATATCAAGATATTTTTCAAGAACAATTTTATCTTCTGTTAAAGTCCCTGTTTTATCAGTACATAAAATATTCATTGCTCCAAAACTTTGAATTGAATCCAAAGACTTTACAATGGTTTTCTTTTTAGACATTTTAACTGCACCTTTAGACAAGCTAGAAGACAATATGACAGGAAGTAAAAGGGGAGTTATGCCAATAGCAATTGCAACGGCAAAAGTAAAGGCTGTTAAAGTTTCGTGTTTCCAAGCTGTTAAAATAAAAACAATAGGTATCATTATCAACATAAATTTAATTAACAATTTACTAATTCCCTGAACTCCTTTTTGAAAAGCAGTTTGAGGTTTACTATTTGTCAAAGTATGAGCAATCTTTCCAAAGTAAGTATCATCAGCAATTTTAATAACAACACCTTTAGCAGATCCACTAATAACATTAGTACCCATAAAACATATTGTATCTAAATCTGTTATAGAATTAATATCATTACTATTTAACTCGGAATTTACAGACTTCTTTACCGCATCAGATTCACCAGTCAAAGACGATTGACCAACATATAAATCTTTAGCTTCTATAATTCTTAAATCAGCAGGAATCATAGAACCACTAGACAGCAAAACCACATCACCAATAGTAATATTATGAATAGGAATTTTTATTTCTTTATCATCTCGTAATACCAAAGTAGTAGTACCAACAAGTTCCTTAAGTTTTTCAGCAGCTCTATTCGAACGAAATTCCTCAAAAAATTCTAAAAGAGTACTAGCAATAACCAAAACCAAAATAACAATTATATTTGCATAGCTTGGGGTTTCTGGAATAACAACATCTGTATATAATAAAACCAGAGATATTCCTAATAAAATAGTATTAAAAGAACTAAAAAGACTTTCAAAAAAATAATTATACCACTTTTTAGGTTTTGACTGGCTAACTTGATTTACCCCATTTTTGGCTGTCATCTCTTGAGCTTGTTGAGACGATAAACCATTTTCATCAAAATTATATTTTGATAAAAAATCATCTTTGGAAAGTATACATTGACTTCCATACATATCTCTTATATTTAAATCTTCTTTTTGTTTAGTCATAGAATCATCCTTTTCTTTGTGTTAAATGTCAATTGGGACGGTCTTTTTTGACATTTTTTTGTTATTAGTATAACCAAAAAATAGAAAATTAAAATAGGTATAAAAAATATCTTGCTATTTTTCTGTAATTATAGTAAAATCAAAATATATTAGGGGGAATTATGAAGTTTGGATTAGATGAAGAAGTATATAATGAAATTGAAAAAATAGTAAAAGAGAATAGTAAATATAGATTTAAAATATTTGGCTCAAGAGCAAAAGACACATATAAAAATACATCGGATATTGACATAGCAGTATTTGAGAGTGTGTAAAAAATTTTGTGTAAAATGAAAATACCTTTTATGATATAAAAGAAGGAAAAAAGAAAATTCAATAGAAATAGCTAAAGAAATGCTAAAAGAAAAAATGCCGATAGATATGATAATGAAATTTACTAAATTAACAAAAGAAGAAATAGAAAATTTAAAATAATATAAAAAATAGTATAAAATTATCCGAAAAACATGTTAATAATTTTATACTATTTTTATCCAAAACACTTGCAATTAAAAAAAATAAGTGGTAAACTAATAATAGATTAAAAAAAAACCGAATTTGAACGGCAAATTTTTTTAATCTTTTTTATTTTTTAAAAAAGAAAAAATAGGAGGAATAAAAAATGAACACAAAATACATTTTTGTAACAGGTGGAGTAGTATCAGGACTAGGAAAAGGAATAACTGCTGCATCATTAGGAAGATTATTAAAAAATAGAGGATACAAAGTAACAATACAAAAATTTGACCCATATATAAACGTAGACCCAGGAACAATGAACCCATATGAACATGGAGAAGTATTTGTTACAGATGATGGAGCTGAAACAGACTTAGATTTAGGACATTATGAAAGATTTATAAATGAAAACCTAACAAAAAATTCAAGTGTAACAATGGGAAGAATATATTCAAATGTAATAGAAAAAGAAAGAAAAGGAGACTACTTAGGAAAAACAGTTCAAGTTATTCCTCATATAACAAATGAAATAAAAGAAAAAATCTATGGATTTGAAGAAACAGACACAGATATAGTTATAACAGAAGTTGGAGGAACAGTTGGAGATATAGAAGGATTGTCAATAATAGAGGCAATTAGACAAGTTGGACTAGAAAAAAATCCAGAAGATGTTTGCTTTATACATGTTACATTATTGCCTTATATCTATGGTTCAAATGAAATAAAATCAAAGCCAACACAACATTCAGTAAAAGAATTACAAAGTTTGGGAATTCAGCCAGATATATTAGTTTGTAGAACAGAACAAGAAATACCAGATACAATAAGAGAAAAATTAGCATTATTCTGTAATGTAAGAAAAACAAGTGTTATACAAAACAAAACAGCAGATTGCTTATATGCAGTACCATTAATGTTAGAAGAAGAAGGTCTAGCAAGAGAAGTTTGCAATCATTTAAGATTAGATAATTATATTCCAGATAATTCAAAATGGGCAGAAATGATTGAAAAGATAAGAAAAATAGATAAAAATAATAAAGTAAAAATAGCAATAGTTGGAAAATATATAAAACTAGAAGATTCATACATATCAGTTATAGAAAGTATAAAACATGCTGGATTCGAAAATAATGTTGAAACAGAAATAGAATTAATCGACTGTGAAACTATAACAAAAGATACAGTACAAGAAAAATTAGATGGATTTGATGGAATTATAGTTCCTGGAGGATTTGGAAATAGAGGAATAGAAGGAAAAATTACAACAATAAAATATGCAAGAGAAAACCAAATACCATTTTTAGGAATTTGTTTAGGAATGCAAATGGCTGTTGTAGAATATGCAAGAGATATATTAGGATTAAAAGATGCAAATTCTGCTGAATTTGATGAAAAGTCTAAAAATCAAGTAATTCATATTATGGAAGAACAAAAAGGAATAGATAAAAAAGGTGGAACAATGAGACTTGGAGCATATCCTTGTATTATAAAAGAAGGAACTTTAGCACAAGAAGTATACGGAAAAACAGAAATATCTGAAAGACATAGACATCGTTTTGAATATAATAATGATTACAAAGAAAGATTAGAAAAAGCAGGATTGATTTGTTCAGGAACATCTCCTGATGGGAAATTAGTTGAAATAGTTGAATTAAGTCAAAAAGAACATCCGTATTTTATAGCTGGCCAATTCCATCCAGAATTAAAATCAAGACCAAATAAACCAGCACCATTATTTGTTGGATTAGTAAAAGCTGCGAAAGAAAGAAAATAAATTTTATAAAAATGAAAAGGTTATTCAAATTTGTGTATTATACGCATAAAGAATAACCTTTTTATTTTAATATTTATTTGAATAATAAAGTAATTTTATTTCCATTTTTTTTAATAAAACCTTCATCTTTTAGAAGCTTTAATTCACGCATCATAGCACTTCTATCAACACTCAAAAAATCAGCCAAATCAGTCAAAGAAAATGGAAGAGTAAATGTTGCGGAAAGACTTCTTGTAGACAAAATAGAAAAATATCCTAGTAATTTATCACGAATAGTTCTTTTGGTTAAAATTTCAATTCTTGTATTAAGACTAGTAACTTTATTTAAAATAAGGTCAGAAAAATTTTCTGATAATACTTGATGAAATTTACAATTATTTCTGCATTTATGATAAACATTATCATAAATAAAAAATAAAACATCACAATTTTTTTTAGCTTCTACATAAAGTTCATTGTTTGTGGTTACTATATAAAAAGCTTCACCAAAAATATCATTTTTTGTAAAATGTTCAATTATAGATTTATCTCCATTAAAGTCGTATCTTACTAAGTCTGCCTCACCATTTTGTAAAATACAAACTTGATTTCTCTTTTGAATATAAGTTGTTATTGTCTGTCCTTTTTTAAAAGATTTTTTTTGTACGTTTTTGCAGTTGCAAGAAAAATCTTTAAAAAATTCCTCGAATTGGGCTGATGAATTCATTATATTCACTCCTGTTTTGGTTTTGAAATTTTGTTGTATTATATAACAAAAGTGTGATAAATGCAACAATTAATTGAGATAAATTGAGATAAAATATGCTCGAAATTTGTCGAACGATTTATGTTGAAATTAGGGAAAAAAAGTGTTAATATATAGCTATGCAATTTTGATATATTGCATGGCTTATTTTATTTATAAAAAATTAAAATCAAACAACTTAGGAAAGACAAAAATAAAAAATTTAAAATCAATGATTTCAAAAAGAAATTTAAGAATCTAAAAAAATTCCAAAGAAATCAAATACAAAAACAAAATAAAAGCAAAGGAGGAGAATAAAAAAGATATATAAAAGCAAATATTTATAGAACATAAAAGAGTCAGTAGAATCAAAATTGTAAATATAACAATAAATATTTACTAAAAGG
>ULWT01025300.1_pt1 | contig 20996 bp, 21 predicted proteins | sample 1960611 | NCBI WGS metagenome assembly ULWT01 (sample SAMEA4835819, study PRJEB28245) | human gut metagenome | biome: gut microbiome; material: fecal sample | place: Denmark | collected 2008
AGCAGAACTACACCATGCTCGATAACCTGAAGCTGGGTTACGGCGGTACCAAGACCGAGATGGAGCGACTGCTTGCCGACGCGCAGGCCATATCGGGCATTGAGTACAATATCGATTCCTACGCCGACGTTGTCGAGGCTATCCATGTTATCCAGACAAGCATGGACATCACCGGCACGACTGCGAGGGAAGCGGAGCATACGATATCCGGCTCCATCAACTCCATGCAGGGAGCGATACAGAACCTCATCACGGGGTTCGGCAGAGCTGACGCTGACATGGAGCAGCTCACCAATAACGTGGTGGACGCTTTCAAGGACGTTGTCGCTAATATCACTCCGGTGATAGAGAACATCGTGACTGCGCTGCCCGCTGTGACCGGAGCCTTCCTTTCCGCTATCGGGGAGATGCTGCCTATGCTCCTCGAAACGGTGACGACGCTCTTCTCGCAGGTGCTGACGACTCTGCTGGAACTCCTCCCGAGCCTAATACCGGCAGTTGTGGAAGCGGTCATGACCATAGTGAACGCTCTCGTGGAGAACCTGCCGCTCATCATAGAAGGCGCGGTGCAGCTCGTCGCGGCGCTCGTTCAGGGCATAGGCGAGGCTTTGCCTACTCTCATCCCGGCGGCTGTTGAGGCGGTCATTACGATAGTGCAGGGCTTGATCGACAATCTGCCCATGATACTCGATGCGGCGCTTCAGCTGATCGAGGGGCTGGCGCAGGGCATACTGGACGCTATCCCCGTGCTGATCGAGGCGCTGCCCGAAGTGATAATGGGGATCGTCAACTTCCTGCTTAATTCCATACCGCAGATTATCGATACGGGAATCAGGCTGCTGACCTCGCTTGTCGAGGCGCTGCCTACCATCATTTCGAAGATCGTGGAGGCTATTCCCAAAATCATAGACGGTATAATCAAGGCGGTGCTCGGGGCTATCCCGCAGATCATACAGGCGGGCATACAGCTTCTCATCGCTCTCGTTCAGGCGCTTCCCACTATCATCATTGAGATAGTGAAAGCGATCCCCGAGATAATCGGCGGCATAATCGACGCGCTGATCGATAATATCCCGCTCATTATCGAAGCGGGAGTTCAGCTGTTCGTCGCCTTGATCGAGAACCTGCCGACCATAATCGTGGAGATCGTCAAGGCGATCCCGCAGATCATCGTAGGCATAGTCGAGGCGATAGGCTCACTCGCCTACAAGCTCGTCGAGGCAGGCGGCAATCTGCTGAAAGGACTCTGGGAGGGCATTAAGAACGCGGCGTCCTGGCTGTGGAACAAGGTCAAGGAATGGGCTTCGTCCCTCGTCGACGGCATACTTGGCTTCTTCGGCATACACTCGCCCTCGACCGTTTTCGCCGGTATAGGTGAGAACATGGGTCTGGGTCTTGGAGTCGGCTTCATCGACGCTATGGACGACGTTGAGAAGGATATGCGCGACGCCATACCGACCGACTTCGATCTGGATCCCATAAAGGCTGCGGCGGACGTTGACGTCACGGCGGGAGTATCGCAGAAGAACGCCGTAACGGTTTCCCTTGCGGCCATGCTCGACCTCATGAAGACCTACCTCCCGCAGATGGGCGTAAGGCAGATAGTGACGGATACCGGCGCTGTAGTCGGCTGGCTCGCACCCGAGATGGACGCGGCACTCGGCGATATGCAGCGCCTGAAAGTGAGGTACGCGTGAGCAGTATAACGTTCGGAAGAAACAGTTCCTCCACCTACGGCCTTATCGTGGCCCCTTACGAGATACCGACGCCTCCGGTGCAGACGAATTACGTTTCCGTGCCCGGCAGGGACGGCAGCCTTGATATGTCGGAGGCGTTCGGTCACGTTATTTACGGCGATCGCGTGATAAACCTCACGCTTTTCGCGGTTGGAGATTACCAAACCCGGGTATCGAACTTCCTCAACGCCGTGCATGGCTCGAATATGAGCATAGTTTTCGATAAGGATTCCACGCATTACTATCAGGGCCGAGTTGAGGTAACCGGCATAGAGAAGCGGGACGGATACTGCGCGATATCGGTAACGGTAACGGCCGAGCCTTACAAGTACGATAACAGTGAGACGACGGTCACGATAAACGGAACGGGCAGAACGACTCTCTCCAACGGAAAGATGCCTGTCGTGCCCACGGTGGTATGTACCGCGGAGACCACGCTCTCCATCACGGTCAATCTGCACGTGTCCACGATAACGCTCTCCGCGGGAACGCACGTAGTTCCGGAGCTCGCCCTGAGCCCCAACGGCAGCCTGCGCGTGAACGTGACCTCCGAGGGCAAGACCACTTTCAAGTACAGGAAGGGATGGATATGATCTATACGGTTTATTCGGACAATTATCTCCTTTACGATCCGAGGCTTCCGGACTACGCCGTGATAGATCCGGTGCTCAAACTTTCGGCAAACGAGCCCGGGACGCTGACGTTTACCGTGCCGGAGACCAATCCCAACGCGGGCGTGATACAGAAGCTCGTGAGCAGGATAAAGGTATTCCGTAACGGCACGCAGATATTCCAGGGTCGCGTTATCAAGGATGAGCGCGGGCTCGGGAATACGAGGAAGTACACGGTCGAGGGCTGCATCGCCTTCCTCATCGACAGCGTGAGGGAGCCGTACTCGTTTACGGGCACTCCCGCTCAGTTCTTCACTTTCCTGCTTAACGGTCACAATGTCACAGTGCAAACCGGGCAGCAGCTGATAGCGGGCTCCTGCACCATTTCGGAATCGGGCGACATTTCACCCTACTCCGAACTCTGGGACTCCACCTGGAACGTGCTGAAGGGAAAGCTCCTCGACAAGTTCGGAGGCTACCTTTACGTTACCTTCAACGAGGAAGGAAAACCCGTGCTCAACTGGCTGGAGGAGCCGCCCGATACCGCTACGCAGAGGATAGAGTTTGGAGAGAATCTGTTATCACTGGCGATAACGAAGGACGCTGATGAGTCGTACACGGCGTGCGTTCCGCTCGGAGCAAAGCTCAACGCAATCGATCCGAATTACGAGACCGAAGCGAGGCTCACCATCGCCGACGTGCATGACGGCGACCCGAGGCTCATCGATTCCGCTAACGCCGACATATACGGCACCATATACGCTCCGGTAAGCCAGACCACCTGGGACGACGTTACGCTGCCGACGAATCTTCTGCACAAGGCGCAGGCTTGGCTGGCTCAGCAGGGAGCGCGGCTCAGGGAGACGATACAGCTTACGGCTGTGGATCTCGCGGCGCTTGATTCGAGTGTGGAGGCTTTCCAGTTCCTCGACCGCATCATCGTTTCATGCGGCGACATACTTCCCGAGGCGTATTTCGTTCTCACAAAGATGTCGATACCCCTGCAGAACCCCGCGGCGACGCGTATAACGATAGGCGACAGCAGGGCTTCCTTAGTCGCTGATAACACCGGACGCATCAACGGCGCTATCGACAGGATAGAGGGCATAGAGGCGGACTACGTTACCAATTCGGGCGCTGTGGAGATAGTGCAGCAGCAGATAACGAACAACACCAGCATACTCCAGTCCGCGCAGCAGATAATCATGTCGGCTTTGGAGGACTATGTCGCCACCTCCGATTTCGAGCAGTTTCAGAGCACGGTCATGACAACGCTCTCCGTAATGGCGGGAACTATCGAAATGAACTTCTACGAGACCACCTCGGAGATATCCGACCTCAATGGCGACATGAACCAGCAGTTCGAGGCGATACACGGGTTTATCCGCATGATCGCGAGCGGCATAGTCATAGGCGAGAGCAGTTCGAACATCAAGCTGAAGCTCGAAAACGATATCCTTTACTTCTTCACGGGCGATGAGGATTCCGTCTCCACGGAGAACGCCATAGCCTATTTCTCCGCGGGCAAGCTTTACGTCAATACGGTCGAGATACTGACCGGCATGAAGATCGGCCCCTTCGCCTGGATGCCGGAGTCGGATAATCTCAATTTCAAATTAACGGAGTGATGATATGGCGGGCAGAACTACCCCAATCCATTCGGGATACAGCATAATCAACGGCTCGTTCTCGGGCACGGCGACTGCCAAGCTCGGCTGCTGGATGGAATACAAGGTCGTGAGCCAGTCGGTCGAGAACAACACCTCGACCATCCGCTTTTACATCTTCATAGCGAACGTCGCGGCGTCCGGCGGTTACCACATTTACTGCAATAACTATGACCAGACGAACCGAGGCTCAATGACGGTAAAGGCGAACGGCTCGACGGTCTACACAAGGCAGAAGCGCGGATTTGCAACAGACCTTATCCCCACGGCTTCCGACTACACCACACAGTACGAAACACCCTACGGCAGCGCGGAGGGGACGAAGTTTCTGACGGTCATGACGGATAATGCCGATACCGAGGCCGCGGGCTACGGCACCTGCGTCATACAGCATAACGCGGACGGCACGGGCTCGGTAACGCTCTCATGGAACGCTGACTGTTCCTTTGCCAACTCGCTGAAGCTGATAACGGGTTCGGCGACGGTGACGCTGCCTACCATACCGAGAGCGACGACTCCCTCCGTCGGTACGCTGACCATGGGATCGCAGAGCACGATAACGCTTTCTCCCGCGTCAAGCAGCTTCACGCACACACTTCGCTACCAGGTCGGCTCGGCTTCGGGAACGATAGTCTCCAAGACGTCAAGCACCTCGGTCAGCTGGCGGCCGTCAGTTACGCTCGCGAATCAGGCTCCGAATTCCACAACGGCTGTGGGAACGCTTTACTGCGATACCTATTCCGGCAATACGCTGATCGGCACGAGATCGGTATCAATCACGCTGAACGTCCCGGAGAACATTGTGCCGTCGGCAAGCATAGCTATGCAGGATTCGAACCCGTCGATCGCGGGACAGTTCCATGCCTACATTCAGAATAAGACGAAGCTGAGTGTATCCGTAAACGCTTCGGGAGCATACGGCTCAACGATAGTATCGGTCACCACCACGATAAACGGAACGGCGTATACGGAGGCTTCCTTTACGACGGAGGCGCTGTCGAAGAGCGGAACCCAGAGCTATACGGTGGTGGTAAAGGACTCCCGAAACAGGACGAGGACGGTCACGGGATCGTATGAGGTCATGGCGTATAAGTCGCCTACGGTAAATATCGCATCGGTGTTCCGCTGTAACTCCTCGGGAGTATTATCCCACAACGGCACCTACGTATCGATAAGGCTGAGGGCGAATATCTCCCCGCTCGATTCCGCTAACGACGCCTCCATCGTCATACAGAGCAAGCGGAAGAACGCGGCGAACTACACGACGCTACGGAGCATATCGGGAGTATATGCCTTCAACAGCACAGTGGTATGCGGCGGATCGCTTTCGAGCCAGTACGCCTATGATATCCGTGTGGAGGTCAGCGACTACTTTGAAACTGTCTACGCCTATGCCGACATCACCACGGCGGATACCATCTTCTCGATACGGAACAACGGCCTCGGCATGGCGATAGGCAAGATCTGCGAGCAGGACAGGTTCGAAGTCGGTTGGGATGCGGTGTTCCATGAGGACGTGACCTTTGAGGGTGACGTCACGTTCTCCTCGCTAACATGGCTCCGCGACCTTATCTATCCGGTCGGCTCTATACGCATGACGGTGGATCCCACCAACGCGACCACCTTCCTCGGAGGCACGTGGGAGCTGTGGGGAGAAGGCAAGGTGCCGGTGGGCGTCGACTCGCAGGACAGGGACCTCTGTGATCCCGAAATGACCGGAGGCGAAAAAACGGTCACGCTCACGACGGCCAATATGCCCGCTCATACACACGCGCTTTCGTCGGGCACTGCCACTGCTGCTGAAGCAGCGGCGCATACTCATCAGGCGGCGTCGGGCACGTACAAGGTCGGCTCCGGCTCGGGAAGCAATTACAAATATCTTACGAACGACGGCACGACCGGTGCCGCAACGACCGGAAGCGGAGGCGGGCATACGCACACTGTCACGCTCTCCGGCAGCACAGGCTCGAAGGGAAGCGGAACGGCTCACAGCAATATGCAGCCGTACATTACGTGCTATATGTATAAGAGGATAGCGTAAAGAAAGACTCCCGTCGGTTCATCGAACCTCTCGCGGGAGTCTCTCTTGCGGTTATACAGTTTCTTATTATCGGTCTTCCGCGTTACGGGATTTAAGTCCCACGTGACGCGGTTTTGTTTTGCCAACTCTTTTCGAGCATTCTTGCTCATTTTGGCTTTAGGAATGAACTTAGCCATATTCATCACATCCTTCCGGACGGCATTATAGCCGACGGGAAAACAAAAATCAATAGGAGGATTTCTGAAATGAAGGAATTCTGGATCACCGTACAGGTGATGTTCTCGGCCGTCGGCGGCTGGCTCGGATGGTTCCTGGGCGGCTGCGACGGCCTTTTGTATGCCCTGCTCGCCTTCGTCGTGATCGACTATATCACGGGCGTCATGTGCGCGATAGTCGATAAGAGGCTCAGCTCGGCGGTGGGCTTCAAGGGCATATTCAAGAAGGTGCTCATATTCGCGCTGGTGGGAATAGGCCATATTCTCGACACCCACGTTATCGGGGCTGGAGCGGTATTGAGGACGGCTGTCATATTCTTCTATATGTCCAACGAGGGCGTTTCGCTTCTTGAGAACGCTGCGTATCTCGGCCTGCCGATTCCTAAAAAGCTGAAGGCCGTGCTGGAGCAGCTTCACCACAGGGCGGAAAAGGAAGAAGAACAAAACGACGATGATGCAATTGAAGAGGAGGACGACGATAATGCTGAAGACGAATAATCTCAGGGAATTCATAGAGTATCTCAACGAACAGGTAAAGAACCACTCCGTTTACGTCTGGGGTGCCCAGGGCCAGCTCGGCCCCGCGGTGAACGAGCGCTGGATCCGTCAGGTAGAGCCCTCGGAGGCAAACGCCAACAGAGCGATCGCTTTTTGGCGAAAGCAGTGCGACGCGGGCTTCGGCGACGTGCTCCGCGCTTTCGACTGCTCCGGTCTCGGCATGTACTGGCTGCAGAACGTGAAGGGGCTGCTCCGCTACGATCTCTCCGCTCACGGTATGTACAACAAGTGCGTGAAAATCACGAAGGACAGGCTCCGCGTGGGCGATTTTGTTTTCAAGGTCGATAAGACCGGACGCGCAACTCATATCGGCTACGTGGTAGATACAGAGCTCAACGTGATCGAAGCGAGAGGCCGTGACGCGGGCGTTATAAAGCTGCCCCTCACCGGCAACACGTGGAACGCTTATGGCAGGCCGCCCTTCTGGACGGAGGCGGAGGTAGCCGACTGCGAGGGGAAGTACATCTTCACCCGCGTGCTGAAGTACGGCCGCATCGGCGATGACGTCTGCGAGCTGAAGAAACTCCTCGCGGCAAACGGCTTTGCAGGTCTCAATGTGAAGAACAGAAACTACTTCGGTTCTACCCGCTCAAAGGTCAAAGCCTTCCAGAAGGCAAATGCCCTGACCGTCGACGGCAAGGCGGGACCGCAGACGATAACCGCGCTCGGTGGGTTCTATATGGCGGAGTAAAGCAAACCCCACTGGAGGATCGATCACCCTTCGGTGGGGTCTTATGATGAAGACTAATGATTTAACCATGCTATGATACTAAATTGCCATCCAATTGCACATTTTCGGAGGCATTGACTTCTTTTGCCCATCACAGAACATAGTTATAAAGATGGTTAAGCTTAGATACTAATCTTTAGCTTATCTGTTGATGCGAACATATTTACAAAGATAAATAGCGGATTGCTTCTTCATATTTTTGGGCCAACCTTTTTTGAGTTGCTTTGTCTAGCTTTCTCAATCTGTCAGGGTTCATATTGTCAGTAATATCTGCTATTTTAACAGTTCTTGCTAACGAATTTGAAGAAACTTGCTTTAGATATGCAGAATAACTTTGCAGTTTTTTTCTTGTTAGGGCCAGTATCGCATCAACTATCACCTTTGAAAACCCCATTGCTATTAAATTATTTGATGTTATAGAAGAGTCTTCTATAACATCATGAAGTAAAGCTACCAGTTTAGCTTCCTTACTTTCCAACATGGCGGCAACGCGAATTGGATGAAGGAAATAAGGTTCTCCTTCTTTGTCTTTTTTCCCACCATGAGCTATAAATGCACAAATAGTTGCAAGGAACATATCTGAATCATGTATCTCAACAAGCGGTTGTAAGCTTTCTAAAAAAACAGAGATCTGAGTATTATTAAAAAACGGGGAATTCATCAGTATTACCTCCAATTATCTTCCATATTTGCTTAGCCACAAATAAGCCGGTTTCTCTGGGTGTTTGCTCTGTTGTATCAATCCAGTACTTCTTTCCTTCAAAGCGATTATTCTCGTTGAATGTATCATTCAATGCTGTGCTAAACTCATTTAAGTAACAAACATTCATTACTCTGCCGGGAAGTTCAACAAGAGTTTTCGAATACTCGCGTTTCATGCTTTCTTCAGAATTAACTGTAAATACAAATAAACCATCAATCATCTTACAATTGTTTGGTAATAATAAAAACCTAGTTATTACTTCTTTCTCTTCTAAAGAAAGAGCTCTTTGATTGTAAGCTAACCGAATGAAAACGCTCCTATCAAAGATGCCTCTATCCATTAAAAAGATAGTCGGCTTGCATTCATTTACAGAATTCTTGACAAGGAACTCTACGGACTTCGAGGCAAGAATGATGTTTAATTCTCTCGGGTTTGATTTGTCTACACCAACTGTTCTATCATGCCCAGAAAAAGACTGAACATTGTAACCTAATCTTTTGTACAAATGACGAATGCTTTCGACAGTTGTAGTTTTCCCCGATTTTGGCATGCCTGAAAACTCAAAGAAATAATGCCTTTTAATCTCTTGCATCAATTATCGCCTCACATTTACAAATATAAGCTTCTTCCTGCTTAATTGCTTCTAAAACAAACCTAACGTGCGCCTTTACAACAACTCTTGTCTTTTCAGAATCGATGTTTCTGCTTACGACATTTAGTTGCACAATAGCTTCGTCGAAGCGAGATGGATCTTCATCAGTAATCAATAGCTGTATCCATTTTGCCAATTCAAGCCAGACCGGTTTAGAAGCACCGAATTCATCCTCTTTTTGATATCCATCTATAGCTTCTTGTATATGTATTCTAGCACGTCCAGTAGAATCTTCGGCAACATATAGTATTGACAAGAAGAAATTTGTATCAGGATGTTGCTGAATGCCATATGATTTAAGGAATACTTTTCGGGCTTCAGATAGTTTGTTATCATCTCTAAGCAATTGCCCATAATAGTTTAATATTTCTGTATTCTCTGGTGCGAGCTCTGCAGCTTTATTTGCATAGCCTAAAGCTTTTGATAAGTCTGTGTATCTATAATATGCGGCCAATCCACGATAGGCACTCGCACAATTCTGATCCTTGCCGAGGGCTTCATTATAACAAGTCAATGCATCTTCTTTATTTCCAATAAATGTTTTTGCGCGTCCAATTAAGCATATAGCGTCAGTGTTATCCTGTATGTACTTGAGAGATTGCTTTAGCAATGTAATTGCATCACTATACTTCCCTCTTTTATAGCTTTCGATTCCCAAAGAATAGTAGTATGTACCAAACATAATCGAATGAGCTTCATTTTTAGAGGACATTGCTAAATCTTCCAAAGACTTTTGATAATTAATTTCAAGATCTTTTACGTTCTTGTGCGATTCTTTGACGGATTCTTCAATTTTCTTTATCGCTTCACGTGTTTTTCGCAAATCACGTACCTCTTTTATTCCCAATACTGCAATAACGCTTGATACAATAGTAATGAAAGAAAGTGCGAAGCCGCTCCATGTTATTATAAAACTTGCTAAATCCATATGAGGGAAAGACCTATTATCATCCTCGGATTTGCTAATGGTCGTATCGCTGCTCTCCTTTGGAATAACCCTACTATTAGATAACGAAACTGTACCAGTACCGCCAAATACCCCTCCAGTAAATGATGATGATATGCTAACACGGTCGAGAAGCAGTGTTGAGTTGCCATACAAATAAAACACATAATCAGAGTCATCTGAAGTTATTAAGCGGATACTATCATCACAGGACTTTATTATAAGATTCTTTCCATCGGCAATTGAGATTGCTTGAGGAATGGCAATATCTCTAGATAAGATGATTGTAGAGTCATTACTGCATGATTGAATTGCTTCTTTTAACTCATCATAAGATTCTACGCTGATGTCAGAAGCTTGTGCAGGTTTGTTGATGAAAAAAACAACAAAGCACAACACTAGCAAGATGATAACCTTGGATACTCTGCTCCTGTTAACTATGAATCGTTTGTAATTGCAATTCTCTATCATATTGTACATCCTCGCTTATAGCAATTCCAATTATTCATGAACATACAAATATTAAGATGCAGCATTACACTGAACCCTCAATTGTAAGTAATCAAGAAGATAAACATCATTCAACTCTCCTTGTGCTATATCTTATTCATCAGTATATCATGCATTCGGCTGAATTGCAACGAAAAAGTAAACACCTATTTGCATATGTTCAGAGATAGCTGTTGCTCTATGAAGTTAAACAGCATCTATTAACATATTCTTACCGTCATTCCTTTTCCTTTATTCTCTCTACTATGCAGCTCATAATACGAAGAGATTATTGGTCACTTGACCAAACATCTTGCGGTAGTTCGTCATTCTCTCCCCTTACTTTTTCTCCGTATCAGAATGATAGATGCGACGAACGGAAGGAGGCGGCGGGATGAGGATACAAACGGCGAAAACTATACTCCCGGAGGAGAATTTCTCTCTTCCGGGACTTTTTTCGCGGAACACCCTCAGTTTCGGGCCCTCATCTATGTTTATGCTGAATACTGGAACGAGATAAACTGAACATACCCACACCGGCCCTTCGAAGGTAATCCTTCGGGGGCTTTTTTCTTTTTTGGTTTTTTCTTAAACCGTCAGTTTTGACCTCCTCCCAAGGCTACCAGGTAGAGGACGGCAGTAAAGAGTCCTCGGAAAGGGGTAATGCCATGAAACACAAATTGAAGGTCAGTGTTTCAAAAGAACCGAAGACGGGCGGTATCGCTGCCGTCCGCAAAGTCTCCGTCCGTGAGCGTCTTCTGCGTCTGCTTCTCGGCGAAACGCGCAGGGTGATCGTACTCATTCCCGGAGACAGAGTCGATGAGATCGCCATCAGTGAGGAGGTGAAAGATGATGAGCGAACAGAAAACGAAGGCTGACGTCACGGAGCTGCTTCTGAAGACAGCAGATGATATGACCGCACTTGCGGACAGCGTGAGGGCGTTGTGCGCGTCCCTTGCTGACAGTCCGCAGGAAGAACCGAAGCCGCAGCTGGCAAAGAAGAAGCAGAGCATACCGCTTGAAAAGGTCAGAGGCGTTCTCGCCGAAAAGAGCCGCGACGGCTACACGGCGGAGGTCAGAGCGATCATTCAGAGCTTCGGCGCGGAACGGCTCAGTGAGATCGATCCCGCGAACTACGAAGCGGTGCTGAAGAAAGCGGAGGTGCTGGGCAATGGCTGATCACGCTGTACTGTCCGCGTCCGGCTCCCACAGGTGGCTGAACTGCACGCCGTCGGCGAGGCTGGAGCTTGAGTTTGAGAACACGGGATCCGAAGCCGCCAGAGAAGGCACCGCGGCGCACGCTCTGTGTGAACACAAGCTGAAGCGCGCTCTCCATATGCGGAGCCGCCGCCCTGCATCGGACTACGATTCCGATGAGATGGAGGAATGCACCGATGCCTATGTCGATTTCGTCATGGAGCAGTACGAGGCGGCGAAGCAGGTCTGTGAAGACCCGGTCATCCTCATCGAGCAGAGACTGGACTTCTCCTGCTACGTGCCGGACGGCTTCGGCACCGGGGACTGTCTGATCATCTCCGACGACAGACTTCACATCATCGACTTCAAGTACGGTATGGGAGTCCTCGTCGAGGCGGAGGGCAATCCACAGATGAAACTCTACGCGCTCGGCGCTTTGGCGGTGTATGACGCTCTATACGATATCCGCGAGGTGTCGATGACCATCTTCCAGCCGCGCCGTGAGAACGTCAGCACCTGGACGATCCCCGTGGAGGCTCTGAAAGCCTGGGCGGAAAACGAGCTGAAGCCGAGAGCGAAGATGGCCTACGACGGCGAGGGCGAGTATCTCCCCGGCGAATGGTGTACCTTCTGTCGCGCCGCCGTCCGCTGCCGTGCGAGAGCCGAAGAAAAGCTGAAGCTGGCGCAGACCGAGTTCCGGATGCCGCCTCTGCTCACGGACGCGGAGATCGAGGACATCCTCGCCGTGCTGCCGTATCTGACCAAATGGGCGAACGAGATCGCCGCCTACGCTCTTGACGCCGCGCTGAACCACGGCAAGGAGTGGAACGGATTCAAGGTGGTCGAAGGACGCTCCGTCCGCAAGTACCGCGATGAGGCAGCCGTCGCGGAAGCGGCAAAAGAAGCGGGTTATAAGGATATCTACCGTCAGTCCCTTATCCCGCTGACAGAAATGCAGAGACTGATGGGCAAAGACAAATTTGAGGAGATTCTCGGCGGCCTCATCACAAAAGCGCCGGGCAGGCCGACTCTCGTACCAAAATCGGACAAGCGGCCGGCTATGAACGTTTCAAACGCCATTAACGAATTTTACGAAATCAAGGAGGATATTTAAAATGGCTAACAATTCCAACAGAACCAAGGTTATCACCGGCACCGGCACCCGCCTGTCCTACTTCCACGGCTGGGAGCCCGTATCCATCAACGGCGGCGCGGAGAAATACTCCGTATCCGTTCTCATCCCCAAGACCGACACCGATACCGTCAATGACATCAACGCGGCAATCGACGCCGCCATCGAGGAAGGCGTGGCAAAGTTCGGCGGAAAGAAGCCCAACAAGGCTGCGATCAAGCTGCCTCTGCGCGACGGCGATGTCGAGCGCGACGATGAGGCCTACAAGGGGCACTGGTTCATCAACGCCAATTCCACCACGGCTCCGCAGATCGTGGACAGACAGGTCAAGCCCATCCTTGACAGGAGCGAGGTCTACTCCGGGTGCTATGCCCGCGTCTCGCTGAACTTCTTCGCCTTCAACTCCAACGGCAACAAGGGTATTGCCTGCGGTCTGGGCAACATTCAGAAGGTCAGAGACGGTGAGCCTCTCGGCGGCAAGTCCACGGCGGCTGACGATTTCGCCACCCTCGCCGATGACGATTTCCTGGCTTAAGGAGGTGCGGACATGGAAGGTTCAACCGTAAGCGCAGTCACCGAACTGCTCGTAAACATTCTCATCGGCACTTTTTCCCTTGCGACCCTCACGTGGGTGTTCGTCGGGATCCAGACTTTCGTCAACGACCGCAGGAACGAAAAGCGTCAGGCTGAACGCGAAAAGCGCGATGCCGAATACCATGCGGAACGCATGAAGGAATTCACGAAGTAAGGCTTCCGGGGCGGCATGGAGTTTCTCCCTCTGCCGCCTCATTTTCTTTATGGAGGATCGAAATGAGAAATCTTGAAATCGATATTGAGACGTATTCATCGGTCAGTCTTCAGAAGTGCGGCGTGTACAAATACGCGGAAAGCCCGGACTTTGAGATCCTTCTGTTCGGATACAGTGCGGACGGCGGTGAGGTGCGCGTCATAGACCTCGCTTCCGGGGAGACTCTGCCGGCGGATGTCCTGTCGGCGCTGACCGACAATTCCGTGACCAAGTGGGCGTTCAACGCGCAGTTCGAGCGCGTCTGCCTTTCACGGTATCTGTCGGATATGGGGATCAGCCTCGACCCGTTTCATGACCGGCATCCGCTGTCCACGGCATGTGCCCGTTTCCTGAACCCGGAGACCTGGCGCTGCTCGATGGTGTGGTCTGCATATATGGGTCTGCCGCTGTCCCTGGAAGGGGTCGGTGCTGTTCTGGGGCTTGAGAAGCAGAAGCTGACCGAGGGGCGGGATCTGATACGGTATTTCTCCACACCGTGCGCTCCCACGAAGACAAACGGCGGCCGGACAAGGAATCTGCCGGAGCATGACCCGGAAAAGTGGGACAGATACAAGGCTTATAACCTCCGTGATGTGGAGACCGAGATGCAGATACAGGCGAAGCTGTCGAAGTTCCCCGTGCCGGAGGCGGTTTGGGACGAATACCATCTTGACCAGGAGATCAATGACCGGGGCATCCGCGTGGATATGCAGTTCGTTAAACGGTGCATCGCGCTTGACGCGGAGACACGGGACAGCCTTACCGCCTCGATGCGGGAGCTGACCGAACTCGACAACCCCAATTCCGTGGCGCAGATGAAATCCTGGCTTTCGGACAACGGTGTGGAGACCGACACCCTCGGCAAGAAGACCGTAGCCGCGCTGATCGGCGAGACGGAAGGCGACGTCTCCGAGGCGCTTCTTCTCCGTCAGCAGCTTGCCAAATCGTCGGTGAAGAAATACCAGGCGATGGAGAACGCCGCCTGCACCGACGACAGATGCCGCGGTATGTTCCAGTTCTACGGCGCGAACAGGACCGGGCGCTTCGCCGGCAGGCTCGTTCAATTGCAGAATCTTCCGCAGAACCATATGCCGGACCTTGACGCGGCGAGAGCGCTTGTGCGGAGCGGTGATACGGAAACCCTGTCCATGCTTTACGACGATATCCCGGATACGCTTTCACAGCTGATCCGCACGGCTTTCATTCCGAAGGACGGCTGCAGGTTCTATGTGGCGGACTTCTCGGCCATCGAAGCGAGAGTCATCGCGTGGTATGCCGGCGAGGCGTGGCGCACGGAGGTCTTCCGCAGCGGCGGCGACATCTACTGCGCGTCGGCATCGCAGATGTTCAAAGTCCCCGTGGAGAAACACGGCGTGAACGGACACCTTCGGCAGAAAGGCAAGATTGCGGAACTGGCACTCGGCTACGGCGGATCTGTCGGTGCGCTCAAGGCGATGGGTGCTCTTGATATGGGCCTTGCCGAAGAGGAGCTTCAGCCCCTTGTGAACGCCTGGAGGCAGTCCAATCCGAACATCGTCCGCTTCTGGTGGGATGTCGATTCCGCCGTAAAAAAGGTCATGAAGGAACGGAAGCCGCAGAGCGCCGGCGGCGTCAGGATTTTTTATCAGAGCGGTATGCTTTTCATAACGCTTCCGTCCCGCAGAAACCTTGTCTACGTCAAGCCCCGTATCGGCGAGAACCGATTCGGCGGTGAGTCCGTCACATATGAAGGGGTCGGCGGCACGAAGAAATGGGAGCGCATCGAATCCTACGGCCCCAAGTTCGTGGAGAACATCGTGCAGGCGACCGCCAGGGACATTCTGATGTACGCGATGAAGACTCTGCGGCACTGTGAGATCGTCGCCCATGTCCACGATGAGGTCATCATCGAAGCCGACCCACGTATGAGCCTTGATGTCCTCTGTGAGCAGATGGGGCATGTTCCTCCTTGGGCGGAAGGGCTTATGCTCCGTGCCGACGGGTATGTCTGTGATTTTTATAAAAAAGACTGATATTTTCCCTCAAACCGTCAGTTTTCACCTCCTGCCAAGGCTACCCGGTAGGAGGTGTTTTTCTATGAACATAACAGAGATACAGGGCGCGTTCCGCCCGGAACAGATGATAAAGCGTACTGACGATGATATGCGCCGTGAGTTCGGCTATATTGCCGCCGGACAGATCACGCAGAAACTGCTCAACAAAGGACTTATCACCCCCGGCGAATTCGACAAGATCATGGCGAAAAACCGAGAAAAATTCTCGCCCGCAATCGCAAAAATTATGCCCTGAATGACTTGCTATTCCGGGCTTTCAGAGTGATATATACTATACTCTTTTAAGGACAGGAGGCGAGACAATGAAACGGATAACAAAGATCGACGCGGCGGCGAAGGAAGCGAAAAAGCTGCGTGTGGCGGCCTACGCCAGGGTCTCCACGGACTCCGCCGACCAGCTCATCAGCCTTGAAGCGCAGAAGGAGCATTACGAACAGGTCATCAAAAACTGCCCCAACTGGGAGTTCGCCGGACTATATTATGATGCCACTGTTATAATAGGACTAAAGCAAAACCCGACATACGGGCGGCGCTTTAGTCCTATTTTTTGCTTTATTGAGCATTTTTGAGCATTTTGTGGGGCAAAACGCAAAATGCTACGCTGAGCCAAGGAGGAAAACAAAATACGGTATGGGCTAAGGCGTTCATTGTCTCAACAGACAGCGAACGCCTTTTCCTTTACCCCAAAACCGGAGGTATCTATGAACGAAACGATTAAGGAAATTCCCTTGAATGAACTTCACCCATTTCCAGACCATCCTTTCGGAGTGCGTGACGATGAAGCTATGGAGCAGACCGTCGAGAGTATCCGTGAGTACGGTGTCCTTGTTCCTGCGATTGCCCGCCCCCGTGAAGATGGCGGCTATGAGCTGATTGCAGGACATAGACGAAAACACGCCTGCGAGCTTGCAGGCCGTGAGACGATGCCGGTCATTGTTCGAGACCTTGACCGCAACGCCGCTATCATTATTATGGTGGACAGCAATCTGCAAAGAGAAAGTATTCTGCCGAGCGAAAAAGCAAAGGCTTACAAAATGAAGTTGGAGGCGATTAAGCGCCAGGGCAAGCGCCACGATTTAACTTCGACACAGCCTGTGTCGAAGTTGCGAAGCAACGAGGAACTTGGGCAGACGGTAAATGAAAGCCGTGAAACTATCCGACGATATATCCGTTTGAACGAGCTGGAACCGGAGCTTATGCAGATGGTCGATGAGGGCAAAATCGGCATGACCCCTGCGGTGGAGATTTCCTATCTCAAACCGGAAGAACAGAAGCTCCTTATCGAGACCATCGACAGCGAGCAGGCAACGCCGTCTTTTTCCCAGGCACAGCGAATGAAAAAGCTCTCCCAGGAAGGAAAGCTGAATGACGATGCCATGCTCGGCATTATGATGGAGCAGAAGAAGCCGGAGAATTGGGACTTAAAGCTCCCCATGGACAGAATACGCAAATACTTCCCCCGTTCCTACACTCCGCAGCGAATGGAGGAAACCATCATCAAGCTGTTGGAAAACTGGATGAAAAAACGACAGCGGGACCAACAGCGATAAAATCGAATACCGGATATGAGCCGAACAGAAAATATACTTTTTCTTGTTCGGCTTTTTTCATGCCCGGACACAGGAGGCAGCATGGCAGTATGTAGAGTTGAAAAGAACAAAAACTATACCACCATGTCCAACTATCATCTGCGAGACCCCAACCTGTCCAACAAAGCACGAGGGCTTTTGTCCACGATGCTTTCCCTCCCTGATAATTGGGATTACACAACACGAGGTCTTGCAAGGATTTGTAAGGACGGCGTGGATGGGATTACCGCCCAGCTCAAAGAGCTTGAACAGTACGGCTACCTTGTACGCCACCGTATTCGTGACAGCACCGGCAGAATCACGGATATGGAGTATATCATCTATGAGCGACCACATACGGCTTCACCAGATACGGAAAAGCCGGATATGGCAAAACCGGATATGGCTTTCCCACGTCTGGAAACTCCCGCACAAATAAATATAGATAAAAGAAGTACAGAAGAAATAAATACTGATTCAGTAAATACTCATTCATTCTTTTCCGACGGTTCCCGTCCGTCTGTGCTTGCAGCACTTGAAGCGAAGCGAAAAGAAACGAGTGTCAGAGATATGGATGAGTATAGAGAACTCATTAAGGAGAATATCGACTACGACATTCTCCTCTCGGATATGCCGTATGACCAGGACCGTCTGGAGGAAATTCTGGAGCTGATTGTAGAAACCGTTTGCTCTACGAAAAAATACATCCGAGTTGCCGGTACGGACTACCCTGCGGAAGTGGTTCGTTCCAGACTTCTCAAACTGGATGCGGGACACATTCAATTCGTGTTCGATTGTCTCAAAGAGAATACAACGAAAATCCGCAACATCAAGCAATACCTGTTGACCACGCTGTACAATGCCCCAGCCACCATCGGCAATTACTATTCAGCGTTGGTTCAGCATGATATGTACGGCGACTCTCGTGACTGACACGGGAGTATTTTTCGCCAAGGAAAGGAGGCTGACTTTTGAAAATCCATCTTTACCACCGGGAAAGACCGCCTTAGTGCGTTTCTTTCTTGACCTGCACACTCTCAAAGGAAGGAGGTATGTCTATTGCAGGAAGAAGTTGAAAACAGGACAGTTACTCTGGCAATCACCACTACGAAGATGACCGCCAATGTTTTGAAACAGGCTATTTCCAAATATCTTGCACACCGTAAGGAAAAGAAAATGGAGAAAGCCCGTGCCGGTCCTGTAAAACCCTGCGGGAAGCAAAGCGTGAAGCAGCTCGTAGGGCAAAATCAAGGTGTTACCAACATTGAGATTACAGACAAGAATATCAAGGACTTTGAGCGAATTGCGAGGAAATATGGCGTTGATTTCGCTCTGAAAAAGGATAAGACCGGCGATATTCCCAAATACCTTGTTTTCTTCAAAGCTCGTGATGCCGATGCTCTGACGCAGGCATTCAAAGAGTACACGGCGAAAACCGACCGCAAGAAGGAACGTCCGTCCGTACTCCATAAGCTCCGCAGATTCAAGGAACAAGCGGTGGACATCGACACGCCGAAGGTTCGCAAGAAGGAGCTGGATGCACGATGAAACAGGTGAATTACAAAAAGCTCATTCTGCCCAATATCCCCTATGTGTTCATAGCCCTCTTTGCCACAAAGCTCGGACAGGCCGCACGGCTTGCACCGGGCTTTGACTTTTCCTCCAAGGTTCTGAACATCATGCAGGGATTCTCGATGGCATTTGAAAACATCCTGCCGAGCGTTCATCCGGTTGACCTTTTGGTGGGCATTGCCGCCGCAATCGGCTTAAAGCTGGCGGTCTATATCAAGGGCAAGAACGCCAAGAAGTTTCGCAAAAATCTGGAATACGGCTCGGCTCGCTGGGGTACACGGGAGGACATTGCGCCATTCGTTGACCCTGTGTTTGAGAACAATGTCATTCTCACCCAAACAGAAAGACTTATGATGTCCAACCGCCCCAAAGACCCCAAAAACGCACGAAACAAAAACGTGCTTGTGGTCGGCGGTTCGGGTTCCGGTAAGACGAGGTTCTTCATAAAGCCTCAGCTCTTACAAGCCCATTCTTCCTATGTGGTCACGGACCCGAAAGGCGGATTAGTCAACGAAACAGGCTCTTTTCTGTTGCGAAAAAACTACCGCTTAAAAATTTTCAATACTATCAACTTCAAGAAGTCGATGCACTACAACCCCTTTGCTTATATCCATTCGGAGAAGGATATTTTGAAGTTGGTGACAACCCTAATCACCAATACCAAAGGTGACGGAAAATCCGGTGACGAGTTCTGGACGAAGGCGGAAACGCTGCTGTACACGGCTCTTATCGGATATATCCACTATGAAGCTCCGCCCGAAGAACAGAACTTTGCCACTCTGCTGGAGTTCATCAACGCTATGGAAGTCCGTGAGGATGACGAGGAGTACAAAAATCCCGTTGACCGTATGTTTGAGGAACTGGCAGAAAAAGACCCAAACCACTTTGCGGTGCGCCAATATGCAAAGTATTCTTTAGCGGCCGGCAAAACTGCTAAGTCGATTTTGGTGAGCTGCGGTGCTCGTCTGGCTCCCTTCGATATTGCAGAGCTTCGTGAAATCACCATGTACGATGAGTTGGAGCTGGATACGCTTGGTGACAAGATATTCATTAACCCCAACGACCCCAAGGATAAGAGGTTTAGAAAGACGGCTCTGTTCCTCATTATGAGCGATACCGATTCGACCTTTAACTTCTTAATCTCCATGATTTATTCGCAGCTTTTCAACCTGCTTTGTGAGAAAGCCGATGATGTGTACGGCGGCAGATTGCCCGTCCACGTTCGCTGCCTTATCGACGAGGCGGCGAACATCGGTCAGATTCCAAACCTTGAAAAGCTGGTAGCCACCATCCGAAGCCGTAAAATCTCTGCCTGTCTTGTCCTGCAGGCACAATCACAGTTAAAGGCTTTGTATAAGGACAACGCTGACACCATCATCGGTAACATGGACTCTCGTATTTTCCTGGGCGGTGCAGAACCGACTACGCTGAAAGAACTGAACCAGTCACTCGGCAAGGAAACGATTGATACCTTCAATACCGGTGAGAACCGTGGCAGAGAGGTTTCTCATTCTCTTAACTATCAAAAGCTGGGCAAAGACCTTGCGACGATAGACGAGCTTGCCGTCCTTGATGGCGGTAAGTGCATCCTGCAGCTTCGTGGTGTAAGACCCTTTATGTCGAATAAATTCGATATAACCAAGCACCCGAACTACAAGTACCTGTCAGATGCAGACGACAGTAACTATTTCGATGTAGAAAAGTACCTCTCCACCCGTCTTAAAACCAAACCGGACGACATTTACGAAGTTTTTGAAGTAGATGCGTCCGATGCGTCAGCAACCGCCTAACAAGCGGTTTTTATTATAGATAAGACGCCAAAGACAAAATGACCACTTTCAAAAATTAAACCAAACAAAAATTTTTGAAAGGAGCGCTGAAAGCAAGATTCTGTGGTCTGTGCGGCACTTGTGCCAATGCACACTCTTAGCTTTCAGCAACATTTGTATATGGCATTTTTTACTTCTGCAGTTGGTGTCCTCCAGACTCTCGTTATTGCTCTTGGTGCCGGTCTCGGCATTTGGGGTGTTATCAACCTGCTCGAAGGTTACGGCAACGATAACCCCGGTGCGAAGTCCCAGGGTATGAAGCAGTTGATGGCTGGCGGCGGTGTCGCCCTCATTGGCATCACCCTCGTGCCTCTGCTCAGCGGCTTGTTCGGCTAATACCGGCAAGAATGACCTCAACAATTAACACCCTTGGCTCCCGTTCTTTAACGAGGGCGGGAGCCGGAAAGGAGGGATTCACCGTCTATGGACAAAATTCTCGATTCGATTGTTGAATGGCTGAAAGAGGTATTGGTTGGCGGTATCGTCAGCAATCTCTCCGGTATGTTCGA
>ULWT01016672.1_pt1 | contig 20814 bp, 17 predicted proteins | sample 1960611 | NCBI WGS metagenome assembly ULWT01 (sample SAMEA4835819, study PRJEB28245) | human gut metagenome | biome: gut microbiome; material: fecal sample | place: Denmark | collected 2008
TCCATATGCTACTACGCAGATTACGTCAGGATTTAGGCTTTTTATTTTTTCTATAAATTCTTCATTTTTTCTTACTTTTTCTGGTTGATAAACGGTTAATCCTTTTTCTAATGCAAATTCTTTTACCGGAGATGCTACCATTTTCATTCCTCTTCCTTTTGGTTTATCTGGATTTGTAACGACTCCTAAAATTTCATAACCCGCATTATAAACCTCTTCTAAACTCTCTCTTGCAAAATCTGGTGTACCCATAAATAATATTCTCAACATTGTTAAACCTCCTAATTTTCTGGTTCTACATACTCTAAAGTTCCAGGCAAAATTTTATCAATAAAAACTTCACCATTTAAATGGTCTACTTCATGGCAAATTGCTTGAGCTAATAACTCTTTAGCTTTTACTCTCATTCTTTTACCAGTTCTATCTGTATATTCAGCTACAACTTCCTCTGGTCTAATAACTTTTGCAAATTTATTTGGGAAACTTAAGCATCCCTCTTCTACTTCTCTTTCTCCTTTTGTTTTTAAAACAACTGGATTAATTAAAACAATTGGACCATTATCATCATAAATATCTATTACAACAAGTCTTTTTAAAATTCCAACTTGAACTGCAGCTAAACCTACACCATTATATTTATGCATTGTTTCTATCATATCATCTATTAATATTTGTAGTTTATCATCTATTGTTTCAACTTCTCTTGATTTCTTTTTTAAAATCTCGTCTCCTTCTAATCTTAAATTTCTAACAGCCATTTTTACTCCTCCTTTTTCTTTATTAACTCATATTATTTGGATTAACATCTATTGTTATTTTTGTATTTTTATAATTTTTTTGATATATTTCTTTTAATGTGTCATTGAAGATTTTGTTTGCTTCTTCTGTCATATTTCCTTTTATGATAATTCTCCATCTAAATTTGTTTTGTATTTTATCTATTGGTGATGGCATTGGCTTAAAGATATTGAATTGTTCTTTATCTATTTTGTCTTTTAATTTTTCAAATATCTCTTGTGATACTTTCTTAATTTCATCTTCATTTGTACTATTAAATCCAATTACTATTATATCGCAAAATGGTGGATATTTCAACTGTTTTCTTAAGGCGATTTCTGTTTCATAAAATTTATCATAATTTTGTTTTTGTGCTTCCTGTATACTAAAATTTTCTGGATTATAGGTTTGAATTATAACTTTTCCTGGCAAATTTTCTCTACCAGCTCTTCCTGCGACCTGGGTTAAAATTTGGAAAGTTCTTTCTGTTGCTCTATAATCATCTATATTTAGAGAACTATCTGCTGCAATTACACCAACTAAAGTTACTTTTGGAAAATGATGTCCTTTTACTACCATTTGAGTTCCTATTAATATATCAATATCTTCATTTTTAAATTTATTTAATATTTCCTCATGCGAATTTTTCTTTGTTACTGTGTCTACATCCATTCTAATTGTTTTTGCTTGTGGAAATTGCTTATGAATTTCTTGTTCTAGTTTTTGTGTTCCTGTTCCAAAATATCTTATTTTATCGCTTCCACATTCAGGACATATTTTTACTAGTTTTTCTTCATAACCACAATAATGACATTTTAATTTATTTTCGTAACTATGATATGTCATACTTATATCACAATTTTTGCATTTAACAGTATACCCACAATTTCTACACATTATAAAAGTTGAATAACCTCTTCTGTTTAAAAATAGAATTGTTTGTAATTTATTTTTCAAATTTTCTTCTATTGATTGATATAAATCCATACTAAGCATTGATCTATTGCCATTTGCTAATTCTTGTTTTAAATCTACAATTTCTACTTTTGGAAGAGCTGAATTATTTGCTCTTTTTGTTAGTTCTAATAGTGTTATTTCATTCTTTTCTTTTGCTTTATAATATGTTGTTAAATCTGGTGTTGCACTTCCAAAAACTAAAGGAATATTATTTTCTTTTGATACTTTTTTTGCTATTTCTTTTGCATTATATTTAGGTGTTGATTCTGATTTATATGAACTATCGTGTTCCTCATCTATTATTATAATACCAAGATTTTTTATTGGAGCAAATATTGCAGACCTTGCTCCTATTACAATTTTGGCTTTTTCTTCTTTTATTCTTTCCCATTCATCATGTCTTTCACCAATTGATAATTTACTGTGTAAAACTGCAATTTGTTCTTTTCCAAATCTTGCGATAAATCTATCTAACATTTGTGGTGTTAGCGATATTTCTGGTACTAATACGATTGCCGTTTTATTATTTTCTATTGCTTCTTGTATTAATTGTAAATACACTTCTGTTTTCCCTGAGCCTGTTACACCATATAATAAAAACTCTTCAAATAGATTTTGTTGCATTGCATTTTGGACTTTTTTAAAGGCATTTTCCTGTTCGTCTGTTAGCTTTAATTTTTGATTTTGTTCTATATTTTTGTTTATTAATGGATTTCTGTTAATTTTCTTTTCTGTGATTTCTAAATATCCATTTTTTACTAATGTATTTACAATTGCTCTTGAGCAATCTGTAAATGCCTCTATTTCAGCTACTGTACAACCCTCATTGGATTTTACAAAATTTAATATTCTCTTTTGTTTTTCTGATTTTATCTTTCCTGCTTCTATATCAAATAATATCTCATCATATTCTTTTTTTAAATATACAACATTTATTTTTTTATCTTGAATTCGATTATTGACATTTTTTGTTCTTGTTCCTGGTGTTTGCATTAATTTTATACATTCAGAAATATTGCAAAAATATCTATTTGCCATCCAATTTGCCATTTCAATTTGCTTATCTGTTAGACCTGTTTCTACTTTTGCTATATCTTTGATTTCAAATTGTGATTTTTCTTTTATCTTTACTACATGTGCTTCTTCTAGATTTTTCATTTTTCCAAATGGTACTAGCACTTTTGTTCCAACAAAGACCATATCTTGATATTCTTCTGGAATGTTATAGTCAAAGGTTCTATTTAATTTTTTTGCTGAACTATTTATTATTACTTCTGCTACCAATTTTTTCTCCTTTTGTCTCTTTTTTGTGATTTTATTTTACTATATTTTTTTGTTTTAAGCAAGATTATTTTTTCCAACATAAAAAGTGTCGATTTTATTTTCGACACTTTTTTATATTACTTATTTTCCGTAATAAGCTCTTAAATACATATCTTTTATTTCACTTATTAATGGATATCTTGGATTTGCTCCTGTACATTGGTCATCAAAAGCTTGCTCGCACATTGCATCTAATCTATCTAAGAAATCTTTTTCATCTGGTACGTAGTCTTTAATTGTTTTCTTGATTCCTATTTTTTCTTTTAATTCATCTATAGCTTTTATTAAATTATCAACTTTTTCTTGATCTGTATTTCCACCTAATTTTAAAGCATCTGCAACTTGTGCATATCTATTTAGTGTATGCGGATGATCATATTGTGGGAATGTTCCCATTTTTGTTGGTACTTCTTCTGAATTAAATCTTATAACTTCATCTATTAATAATGCATTTGCTATTCCATGTGGTACGTGATGGAAAGCTCCTAATTTATGTGCCATTGAATGACATACTCCTAAAAATGCATTTGCAAAAGCCATTCCTGCCATTGTAGAAGCATGAGCCATTTTTTCTCTTGCTTCTACATCATTTTGACCATTTTCATAAGCTCTTGGTAAGTATTCAAAAATTACTTTTAATGCTTCTATTGCTAATCCATCTGTAAATTCTGTTGCCATCATTGATGCATAAGCTTCCAAAGCATGAGTTACTGCATCAATTCCTGAAGCAGAAGTTAGTCCTTTTGGAGCACTCATCATCATATTTGTATCAACTATTGCCATTTTAGGTAATAATTCATAATCAGCTAATGGATATTTTGTACCAGTTTTATCATCTGTTATAACTGCAAATGGTGTAACTTCCGAACCTGTTCCTGATGATGTTGGTATAGCTATAAAATATGCTTTATCTCCCATATGTGGAAATGTATATACTCTTTTTCTTATGTCCATAAATCTCATTGCCATATCCATAAAATCAACTTCTGGATGTTCATACATTACCCACATTATTTTAGCAGCATCCATTGCTGAACCTCCACCTATTGCTATTATGCAATCTGGTTCAAAGTCTTTCATTGCTTTTGTTCCTTCTTCTGCACAGCTTAATGTTGGGTCTGGTTCAACATCAAAAAATGTTGTATGTTCTATTCCAAGTTCATCTAATCTATCTGTTACACATTTTGTATAACCATTTTTATAAAGAAATGTATCTGTTACTATAAATACTTTCTTTTTATTCATTACATCTTTTAATTCTTGCAAAGCTACTGGTAGACATCCTCTTTTTATATATACCTTTTCAGGTGCTCTAAACCAAAGCATATTTTCTCTCCTCTCTGCTACTGTTTTTATATTTATTAAATGTTTTATTCCTACATTTTCTGCAACTGAATTTCCACCCCATGAACCACATCCTAAGGTTAATGATGGATTTAATCTAAAGTTATATATATCACCTATTCCACCTTGAGAAGCTGGTGTATTTACTAATATTCTGCAAGTTTCCATTCTGTTTTCAAATTTACTTAATTTTTCTTGTTCTTTTATTGTGTCTATATAAATTGAAGCAGTATGTCCATGTCCTCCATCGCAAATTAGTGTATTTGCTTCTTCTATTGCTTCTTCAAAAGTTTTTGCTTTATACATTGCAAGTACTGGAGATAATTTTTCATGAGCAAATTCTTCTGAACTATCTACATTTTCAACTTCTCCTATTAATATTTTTGTACTTTCTGGAACTTCAACATCTGCAAGTTTTGCTATTGTATAAGCTGTTTGCCCTACTATTTTTGCATTTAAAGAACCATCTATAATTATTGTTTTTCTAACCTTTTCAATTTCTTCATCATTTAAGAAATAGCATCCTCTTTCTTTGAATTCTTCTTTAACTTTATCATATATAGAATCCATTACTATTACTGATTGCTCTGAAGCACATATCATTCCATTATCAAATGTTTTTGAATGAATTATTGAATTTACCGCTAATACTATGTTTGCTGATTCGTCAATTATTGCTGGTGTATTTCCCGCACCTACTCCCAATGCTGGCTTTCCACTTGAATATGCAGCTTTTACCATTCCAGGTCCACCTGTTGCTAAAATTGTATCTGATTTACTCATTAACATATTTGTTAATTCTAAAGATGGAACATCAATCCATGAAATTATACCTTCTGGTGCTCCTGCCTCAACTGCTGCCTCTAATACAATTTTTGCTGCTTCTATTGTACATTTTTTAGCTCTTGGATGAGGGCTAATTATTATTGCATTTCTAGTTTTTAATGCTATTAATGTTTTAAATATAGCTGTTGAAGTTGGATTTGTTGTTGGTATAACTGCTGCTATAATTCCTATTGGCTCTGCTATTTTTTTAATTCCAAAAGCTTTGTCTTCTTCTAATACACCACATGTTTTAGTATTTTTATATTTGTTGTAGATGTATTCTGATGCAAAGTGATTTTTTATTACTTTATCTTCAACCACTCCCATTCCAGTTTCTTCTACTGCTAATTTTGCAAGTGGTATTCTTGCTTGGTTAGCTGCTAATGCTGCCTTAAAGAAGATTTTATCTACTTCTTCTTGAGAATATTTAGCAAATTCTTTTTGAGCTTTTTTCGCTCTTGCGATTGCTTTTTCTAAGCTTTCGCTGTCATTTACGATATCATAATTTTTCAAATCAGTACCTCCATAAATATATTTCCAATTACATATTAACATTAATAAAAAAAGTGTGCAACTGTTTTTTTTATTTTGTGACTCTTAGCAAATAAATTTTAATAGCTTGTGGGGTGAAATATGTTGAAATTATTACTTTTTCGGCTCAATACATAATTTAAGAAAATCTAAATTAATTTTTCGGGACCCTTTCACTTAGTCCTCGCTAGCGCTCGACGTGAACATTCCCCAAAAAATCAATTAAGATTTTCTAAAATCATTCCAATCGCACTCAAAAGTAATAATTTCAACATATTTCACCCCACAAGCTATTAAAATTTATTTGCCAGTAACCTCTTGTCCAATACTATATATATATGCAAAATTTTTCAAGCATATGTCAAAAAAACATTTTACAATTGTGAAATTATGTGATATAATGCAAAAAAACAAAGTAAGGAGTGCTATTTATGATGTCTAGTTCAGATAATACTACTGCTTTGGCTGAGAATAAAGTTCTAATTTTATACATCTTAAATCAACTAAATTCAGGGATCATTGAAGATGGACTATATAAAATTATAGCTTCAATAAATGATGTTAACTATTTTTATTTTAAAGAAGTATTAACAGATTTAATGGATTCAAAGTTAGTAGGAATAGTCACTAAAGATGAAGCAGAATCTGTACTAAAAATAACAACAGAAGGAAAAAATGCATTAAACTTAACACAAGATGTACTTCCAGGATTATTAAAATTAAAAGCTGATAATGTTTTTAAAAAAGAAATTTCTTCAATAACAGATGAGACTTCTGTTATCGCTGAATTTATTCCTAAAAATGAAAATGATTATACTATAAAATGCAAAATTTCAGATAATAATGAAACTATTTTTGAAGTAAAAACTTTTGCTGGTTCTAGAGATAGAGCTAAAAGAATTGTTGATAATTGGAATAAAAATGCTTCAAAAATATATCCTAAAATATTAGATATACTATTAAATGATGAGAGTAGTACAGATTAAAAGAGGAACTTTTTAGTTCCCCTTTTTTCTTCTCATAATCCAATTATTTTCACATTTTACAGGAATATTCATTAATACTTTTTGTCCTTTAACTCCTGGACTTACAAAGTCTATTTTTTCTCCTGTTTCATAATCCCATAATTGCTCTATTTTAAATTCTATTGGTTCAAATTGTCCTGGTTTTAGTATTTCTAATGTATCTCCAACTGTTAATTTGTTTTTTATTTCTATTACTGATTTTTCTTCTTTTGCTTCAACAATTTTTCCACCAAATTCATATTTATCATTGTATTGTTTTCCACTAAAGTCTTGTATATCTTCATTTTTTCTATCATTAAAATAGAATGTAGTAAATGGTCTTGTTTTTACTTTTTCTAATTCGTTTAAATATTTTGTGTAATCGTAATTTTCTGGGTCTTTCATATAGTCATCTATAGCTGTTCTATATGCATTTACAACACTTGCTACATAATATTCTGTTTTTAATCTACCTTCTATTTTTAAACTGTCTACTCCCATATCAATTATTTCTGGTATTTCTTTTATTAAGCATAAATCTTTTGATGAAAAAATACTCGTTCCATTTTCATCTGATTCAAGTGGCATTAATTGACCTGGATTGTTTTTTTCTTCTGCATAAAGGTTATATGACCATCTACAGCTTTGTGCACAATCACCTAAATTTGCACTTCTTCCACATAAAAAATCACTTAAGAAGCATCTTCCTGAATATGCAAAACATATTGCTCCATGTCCAAACATTTCTACTTCTAAGTCTTTTGGTTTATTTTCCATTATGTATCTTATTTGTTCTTTGTTTGCTTCTCTTGCCATTATAACTCTTTTAGCACCATTTTTATGCCAAAAGTTAGCTGCATGTAAACTTACAACATTTGCTTGTGTGCTTACATGGATTGGTACATCTGGAGCATATTTTTTTAATACTTCCATAACTCCACCATCTGCTGCTATTATAGCATCTGGTTTTACTTCATTTAATATTTTTGCCATTTCTATTATTTCTTCATATTTTTCATCCCATGCAAAAATGTTTAGTGTTACATGTACTCTTTTTCCTATGCTATGTGCATATTTTATTGTTTTTACCAAGTCATCATTTCCCATATCTGCTCTTGTTCTTAATGATAATGATGATGTTCCACAATATACTGCATCTGCTCCATATAAAAATGCTATTTTTGCTTTTTCAAATGAACCTGCTGGTGCTAATAATTCTATTTTTTTCATTTTTTTTACCTCTTTTATTCTATTTTGAATTGTTTTTAATATATTAATTATATATTGGAAAAATATTAATGTCAACATTTTTTACGTAAACTCTTCCATTTTTGTTAAATTTATGGTATAATAAAGAGCGGTCTATATTTATACAGAAAGGAGTAATTGTATGAATGATTTTAAAAATTCGTTAAAAACTTTACCAAACTCTCAAAAAAATAATGTTTCTTTTATTGAGAATTTAAATTTAAACGATTTTCCTAAAAACATCATAATAAAATTATCTGATGACCAATCTTGCATAAATGTGTGTAATACAAATTTTGAAAAGCCATTAACATTTAATATTCCTATACATGAAGAGACTTTCAGTGCTTTGTATAATAATCCAAGATGTGAAGATTTATTAAATAGATATAAATTATACTCTACAGAATATAAAAAAATAATAACCAATTATAGTATTGCAGAAAGAAAATTTCTACAAGAAAGATTTCCTAATCTAGTTTTTAATATAAAAATAAGACAAAAATCAGAATATAGCTATAAAAAGAAATTAAATGATAAATTAAAAGTTGATCCAAATGCTGATGTTCTTTTACATGACATAATGGCCGAAAGAATAATAATTACTCAACTTGATAAAAATGTTCCTATTCCTACAGACAAAAAGGAATTTGAAGAATATGAAAAAAAATTACAAGAAACTTGCTTAGAAGTTTCTGAAGAATTAAATAAATTTAGAATAAATTCTGGTTTTACTTTAATTAAAGAAAAAAATTATATTGAAAATCCAAAGGACAATGGATATCAATCAATTCATGATATTATGAAAAATAATCTAATTCCAGATTGTTTATTTGAAACTCAAATAAGAACTTTATATATGGAAAAAATGTCTAAAACCAGTGGAGAAATAGCACATACAACATATAAACCACGTTTATTAAATGAAAATTCTATTTCTAAATTGCCTACATATACAGAAATAACACCTTTCCTTGATGCTAATGGAAACCCGATTGCAATAGAAATTCCATTTGATGATACTTTCTATCATTTTTATGGAGTTCAATTATGTAAACACAGAGAACAACTTAATACAGTATTACCTTTTATAAAAAACATCAAAAATAAAATATATAATTTTTTTAGACCTCAACAAGAATATAATGAATTTTTGGTATATTAAAAAAGTATCAGTTTTTGCACTGATACTTTTATTTTATTCTACTAATAGCCAATCCATCGCCTACTTCTAATATTTCAGTTTCAAGATTTGGATTTTCTGATACTTCTTTTATATATTCTCTTAAATTTCTTACAGCTGTACGTTGTTTATGTTTATTATAATCACTCATAACATATCCTTTATATAATATGTTATCTGCAAATATTATTCCATTTTTATTTATCATTCTTAAAGCTTCTTTCAAGAAAAATGGATATTTCCCTTTCGCAGCATCTATAAATACCATATCATATTTTTCATTTAATGTTGGTAATATTTCTACTGCATCTCCCTCATACAATTTTATTTTTTCTTCTACTCCTACATTTTTGAAATTTATTTTAGCTTCTTTTATTCTTTCTTCATCTCTTTCGATTGTGTCTATTTTTCCTCCATCTGCTAAGAATTCTGAAAAGCACATTGCTGAATATCCTACTGCTGCCCCTATTTCTAATATTCTTTTTGGTGGATTTTCTTTTAATTCTTTTTCTATTACTTCTAAAGTATCATCCATTATAATTGGTATATGTTCTTCTAATGCTTTTTGTTTTATTTTTTCTAATTCTTCTTTATTCATTTTGTTACCTCATCTTTTATATTTATAAAAAGGTTAAGCTAATGCCTAACCTTTTTGTTTTATTTGTTTCTATTAGCTCTTTCTCTTTCTTTAGAATCTAATATTTTCTTTCTTAATCTTATTGATTTTGGTGTTACTTCTACTAATTCATCATCTTGAATAAATTCAATTGCTTTTTCAAGTGACATTTGAATTGGTGGAACTAATCTTAAAGCTTCATCTGAACCTGATGCTCTAGTGTTTGTTAAATGTTTTTCTTTACATACATTTATTGCTAAATCTTCTCCTCTAGAGTTTAGACCAACAATCATACCTTCATAAACATCTACACCTGGTCCTATGAATAAATCACCTTTATCTTGAGCATTGTATAATCCATATGTTACAGATTTACCTGGTTCAAAGGCTACTATTGTTCCTCTAACACGTGCTTGGATGTCTCCCTTGTATGGTTCATAGCTATCGAATATATGGTTCATTGTTCCTTCACCTTTTGTGTCTGTAAGGAATTCTGTTCTATAACCAATTATTCCTCTTGCTGGAATTCTGAATTCTATTTTTGTATGTCCTGCTTCTGCTGGTTCCATATTAGTCATTTCAGCTTTTCTTCTACCTAATTTTTCAATAACATTTCCGACACAGTCATCCGGTACGTTTACAACTAATAATTCTATTGGTTCACATTTAACTCCATTAATTTCTTTGAAAATAACTTTTGGTCTTGAAACTAATAGTTCAAATCCTTCTCTTCTCATTGTTTCAATTAATACTGATAAATGTAATTCACCTCTACCTGATACTTCAAATGAGTCTGGTGTTTCTCCATCTTTTACTCTTAATGATACGTTTCTTTCTAGTTCTTTATATAATCTATCTCTTATATGTCTTGATGTTACAAATTGTCCTTCTTTTCCAGCAAATGGTCCATTGTTTACACTGAATGTCATTGTTACTGTTGGTTCATCTATGTCAACAAATGGTATTTTTTCAGGGTGTTCAAAATCACATACTGTATCTCCTATATTTATATCTGGTAAACCTGCAAATTCTATGATATCTCCAGCTCCAACTTCATCAACTTCTACTTTTTTAAGTCCAACGTGTGTATATAATTTTGCGATTCTTCCTTGTGTTATTTTATCTTCTTTTCCACATATGCTAACTGGCATTCCAACTTTCATTGTTCCCCTTTCAAGTCTTCCTATACCAATTCTTCCAACATAATCATCATAATCTATGTTAGATACTAACATTTGTGCTGGTCCTTCTAATTCACATTTTGGTGGTTCTATTGTGTTGATTATTGTTTCGAATAAACAAGATAAATCTGTTGTTTCATCTGCTAAATCCATTTTTGCTATTCCATTTTTTGCTGATGCATATACAACTGGGAAATCTAATTGTTCATCTGTAGCATTTAATTCAATAAATAATTCGATAACTTGATCTACAACTTTTTCTGGTTGTGCTCCTGGTCTATCTATTTTGTTTATTACTACTATTGGTTTTAGTCCTAATGCTAATGATTTTTTTAGAACTTCTCTTGTTTGTGGCATTGCTCCTTCGAATGCATCAACTAATAGTAAAACACCATCAACTGTTTTTAAAACTCTTTCTACTTCTCCTCCAAAGTCAGCATGTCCTGGTGTGTCTACTATGTTTATTTTGATATCTCCGTGCATTACTGATGTGTTTTTAGAAAGTATCGTTATTCCTCTTTCTTTTTCTTGGTCATTTGAGTCCATTACTCTTTCTTGTACTTGTTCGTTTTCTCTGAATACATGGCTTTGTTTTAATAATGCATCTACTAGTGTTGTTTTTCCATGGTCAACGTGTGCTATTATTGCTATGTTTCTTATTTTTTGGTTGTTCATTTTTATTACCCCTTTAAAATTTATTTTTTACTTTTTTATTTTTTGTTCTAACTTTAAAATTATACTACCAAATCAATAAATTGTCAATTAGTATGAAAAAAAAAATTATGTGAACATTCAATATTTTTTTCAAACATCTAGCATTAGTTTATTTTTTATGATATACTTCCTTCTATAGGAGTTTATGATATGGAAAACAAATATAATTTTACTTTAGAACAAAACATATTTTTAGCAAAAAGAAATTTAGTAGATAATATATATTCAAATGCAAGAATGGAAGGTTTAAATGTAACATTATCACAAATAAAAACAATTTTGGATGGCATAAATGTTCCTGAGTTAAAAATAGATGAAATTCAATGTATTTTAAACCTAAGAGATGCCTGGAAATTTGTAATAAATAATATAAATGAAACATTTGATATAAATTTTATTTGCAAAGTTAATGAACTTGTTGCAAGAAATGAAAGTATATCTTGGGGAACATTACGAAATGGAAAAGTAGAAATAACTGGTACTGATTACATTCCTGATATTCCTTATAAAGAAAAAGTTGAACAAGATATATTCAATATTCTAGAAATAGAAAATCCAACAGAAAAAGCTATTGAATATATGTTGTACGGAATGCGAAGTCAACTATTCTGGGATGGAAATAAAAGAACTAGTACTATTTGTGCAAATAAAATTATGATTGAAAATGGATGTGGCATTATAAAGGTTCCTGATAATAAATTAGAAAGTTTTACGACTCTTTTATCAGAGTTTTATAGCACTAATAATAAAGAAAAAATCAAGCAATTTATTTTTGATAATTGTATTGATGGGATTGCATTTAATTAGTATATTAATAATAAAATATAATTATTTAAATACAAAGGAGGAATAATTTTGAAAAAAAATCATATATATCTTATTATTTTTTTTGTAATCATATTTTTTCTAATTATATTAGTTACTAAAAATAAAATAACTTTTATTAATAACTTTTATGTAGATAAAAATAATGAAAATATAAGAGGAATTCAATTTGACCCCTATTCAAATGAAAATAATTTATTAAAAATTTTAGTAACTGTTACAGATGAAGAATATGGATTAAATAAAATAACATATAAAAATAATAAAAATAACGATATAACCATTCAAGCATATAATAAAAATAAAGTTTCTTTTGACTATATCGTAGAAAATGATGGAGAATATACTTTTACAGCATACAATAAAAATGGTGATAAAATAGAGAAAAAACTAATTATTGATTCTAATAATAAAGAAAATGATACATTAGGAAATTTAATAGATATAAATATTACCCCTATTTTAGAAGATGGTTATTCCGTAGCCAAAAAAGCAAATGTAAATATAAATTTTAAATATGGAAAAGGAACAAATTACTATAAAATTGGAAATTCTTCAAAATGGAATACATATGATAATGAATTTCAAATAGATTCATATAAAATATTAAATAATAATTTACAAGAAAATGATAACCAAACAATAACAATTTTCGCAAAAAAAGAAGATAACGCAAATAATAAAATTCTAATATCAAAATCATCAACAGAATTAGATTTAGATATGCCAAACAAACCACAAATAAATATAACAAAAGTAGACCCTTATGTAACACTAACATCAGATAATGTAACTTTAAATACAAAATTCAGTATTACATTTGATTCAAGAGATGATATAAAAAATTACTATAGTTTAGATAATAAAAATAGTTGGATTGAATATACAGGAGAAGTATCTTGTAATGCAATTCCAATAATATATGCTAAAAGCGTAAAAAACATTTCTGGTTTAACTGTAGAAGCATCGCAAATTGTTAATCCTTCTGCAAGTGATGCATTTCCTTTAAATGTTTTCGATAAAACAAACCTTGTAAACTTTTACGCAGAAAACTCAAGAAAATTTATATTAGATTCATCAACATGGGGAAAAAACTTACATGTAATTATGTCTAGTGGAGCCGGTGATGCTTGGAGTACAAATTGGTATTTTACTAATAACACAGGAAAAAAACTCTATACATGGACTAATGGACCATGGTATTCACAAAAAGATATTGTATTTAATATTCCTTTAGATTCATATAACTTCATACGTGGTGGAGTAATATTAGATTGCCATATACATCAAATCAAAATAACAGATTAATTACAAAATAAAAAGAATTCTAAATAACTAGAATTCTTTTTATTTTGTAAGCTCAATAATATTGTTCATAATCTCTTCAGTAACTTTATCTAAAACTTCCTTATCTTTACTACCCTTATATTCACTAAAATCTAAAGGCTTTCCATAAGTAATAGTAATCTTTCTGTTACCTTTTTCTCCGCCTTTTATTCCACATGGTACAACTGGTGCACCGCTTCTTACTGCAAAGAAAGCTGCTCCATCTTTAACTTTTTCTCCCTTAGCTAAACCATTTCTAGTTCCCTCTGGAAACAAAGCTAAACAATCTCCATTTTTTAAAGTTTTCAAAGATTCTTTAAGTGCTATAACCTCTTTTGAATCTCTTTTTACTAGAATAGAATCAAATACGTAGCCTAAATATGCAAAAAATTTATTTTTAGTTAATTCTTCTTTTGCTAAAAATCTAGTATACCTTCCTGTTGTAACTTCTATTAAAGGTGGATCTAAAAAGCTTCTATGGTTTCCACATATAATCACTTGTCCTTCCTTTGGTATATTTTCTTTTCCTATTACTTCAAATCTATATACTACTTTACAATAAATCCAAATTGCTCCTTTAACTATTCCTCTATTTATTATTTTAAAAATATCTTTCATTTTATTCTCCTCTCTGTGGAACATAAACATTTTTAACTACGACTTCAAATTCTTCCACATTCATCGCTGTTAATTTTTCAATTTCTTTTTTAGCCTTAATTTTAAATTGTTTTATTCCATCTATTAAATTAAAACCATACACAACTGTAACTTCCATATATAATTTAGCCCCTTCTCCAAAGTTGTCTACTCTTATTTTTTGAATTTTATATATTCCTGGAGTCTTTGAAGCTAAATATTCTAAAATTTGTCTAAATACTGTATCAGATATCGTAAAATTCCCCATATAACTAAATGTTGGTCTAATTATTGATTTTTCTGATATATATGGTTGTTGTCCTTTTCCTTTTGTTTTAAATATTTGCAATGGGTCTAGTAAATACCCTGAAAAGTCTTTTTTTATTTCAAATGTTGGGACTGGTATAACATGTTTTCCTTCTGTTACTCTAATTCTTCTTGCAGTTTCCATTTCTTCTTGTGTGGCAACATCTGATATATATGTTATTTCTGATATTTCTGGTAATCCTAAATTAGCTGCTATTTTTTCTACCATTCCATCAGATGTTCCTAATATTAAAATACTTTCTGGTTTATATTTTTTTAATGCTTTTATTATTTCTTCTTTTTCTTCATCTTTATAAAATAATGCATGTTTTACTGTTTCAATTTTTGTTGGTGCTTTTTTTGCTGATTCTCCTGCTATAACTTCATTGTCTTTTATTAATAAACCATCATCTATTATAAAATTTATATTTTTTTCACTTGCTACCATTTGTGCTCTATAACTTTTTCCTGTTCCAGATGGTCCAACAAATGCATATACTTTTATTTTTTTATTATCTTTTATTAACATATCTTTTAATAACATTTTTTACCTCTTTATCTATAATTATTTATACTTAGTGGTGGATATTCAAATACTTTTCCATTTTCAGTAAATTGTCCACTTGGAAAATGTGATTGATTAAATTCACTTTCTCCTTTTAAGAAATATTTATACTTTGCTGAATTACTTAATTTTCCGCCTCCGATAATAATTGGATCATCCCAAGTACAATCTATAGCATACCATTTTCCATCTAATTCTACATAGTTCCAAGCATGATTTTCTGTACTCCCTTCTGAATTTGTTCCTTCTCCTGCAACTATAACACATGGAATTTCAACACTGTCCATCAAATATTTAAAGGATTTTGCATACCCTTCACATACACTTTCTTTTTTTACTAAAGCTCCATATATATCATATATATTAGTTTGTGACACTGTTTGGTCGTATTCTATACTTTCAACTAAATAATCATGTACTAATTTTATATTATCATATGTGTTATCTTTTTTATTTTGAATAAAATATGCTCGTACATTTTCAATTTCATTTATTGCTGATTTTACTCTTTCCTCTGATGAAAATTCTTTTGTTAAATAATTCGTGTTATTTCCAGCATTTATAACAACTTTATATGTTTTTTTACTTCCTCTAGTTGTTGTTTCAATATTTAAATATAGATTTCCAAATTCTATATAAAAAACATCTGGATTATCATATGAATAAGCTTCTATTGCTGATTGGTAATATTCTCCTAATAATTCCTCACCATTACTTTTGGAAAGTAAATCTGAAAATTGAGTTCCTAAATTTATTTCATAGTTTCCACTTTTCATATTTTCTTTGTTTGAATTCATTGCATTATATATTTTTTTAGAATATTCATCTAATTGATTATAATAATATTTATCAATTTTTTGAGTATCATAATTTATCTTTTCATCACTTGACTCTAATGCATCTACAGTTGTTTCTATTATTTTATCTGGAACTTTTACACTTTGATTTTTCTCTCCTGTAACTGTTACATTTGTTACAAAATCTTGCACATCTTTTGCTACATCAGTGTTTGCAAATTCATCATATATTATTATTCCTAATAATACTAATATTGAAACTATTAGTATTGATATTATTGTCATTATAAATGAAGTGATTTTCGATTTCATTTACATCAACTCTCTTTCGTGCACAATATAGTTCTATTATATCATTTTTTATTTTTAAAAACTAGTATATTTTAGTTTTTTTTGACAATACTATAAATATTATGAAAATAAAAGATTTTATAAATGAAACATTTGGCTATAAGCCTAAAGACGTTTATCTTTTTACACTTCCAACTAATTCTGACTCACCAGATTCTACTACAGTGCAAAATAGTAAAGAAACTACACAAGAGATAAAAAGTGTATTTCCAAGTATAGATGTTAATTTAGATTATTTAAAAACTAAATATAATTTATTAATTAATAGCGATATTATTGTTCGTGAATTTAATTTGAATGCTAGAGGCAAACAATATAAAGCATTATTACTTTATATTGATGGCATGGTAGATTCTCAAATTCTAAATAATTTTGTTCTAGAACCTTTAATGTTAAGAAATAGAAATAATCTTTTTGACGGAGAACAAAATCGTATTATTTCTGAAGCTGTTACTAATAATATAACTGTTAGAAAAATTAAAAAATTTAATTTATCGGATTATATAGAAAATTGTCTGATTCCACAAAATAGTATCAAACAACAATCTTCTTTTAGTGATATATTTGCAGGTGTAAATGCAGGAAATTGCGCTTTATTTGTTGATACTCTATCTGTAGCCTTTGATATTGATGTGAAAGGATTTAAACAAAGAAGTATTTCAAAGCCTGAAAATGAAATTGTTATAAAAGGCCCTCATGAGGCTTTTGTTGAAAATCTTCGTACTAATACTTCTCTTTTAAGAAGATTAATAAATAATGAAAATTTAGTTATTGAAAATACTAAAGTTGGTAAAATAACCCAAACAAATTGTGCTGTTTGCTATATGAAAACTTTAGCTAACGATGATTTAATTGCTGAAGTAAAATATAGAATTAATAATTTGGAAATTGATTCTCTTCTTTCTGCTGGTGAATTAGAACAACTTTTAACAGATACTAATAATCTTGGTCTTCCTAAAATTCTAGTATCTGAAAGACCTGACAATGCCGTAAATGCACTATTACAAGGTAGAGTTATTGTTATTGTAAATGGTTCCCCATATGCATTAATTATGCCAGCTGTTTTAATTGATTTTCTATCTTCTCCAGAAGATACAAACTTAAAAACTATATTTGCAAATTTTTTAAAAGTTATAAGAATTATTGCAGCTTTTTTTGCACTATTATTACCAGGATTATATATTGCAATTACTAATTTTCATAGAGAAATAATCCCAACTGAATTATTATATTCTATTTTATCCTCAAGACAAAATGTCCCATTTCCAATAATTTTTGAAATTTTAATTATGGAAATTTCATTTGAAATTATTAGAGAAGCTGGGCTTAGAGTTCCATCTCCAATTGGTCCTACTATTGGAATTGTTGGAGCCATTGTTCTTGGTCAAGCGGCTGTAAGTGCTGGAATTGTTAGTCCTATATTAATCATTATTGTTGCTATAACTGGTATAAGCTCTTTTGTCATTCCAGATTTTAGTTTTAGTTTTCACTTGAGATATTTTAGATTTGGTTTTATTGCTTTAGGATTTCTTGCTGGCTTTTTAGGAATTGGAATTGGAATATTTGTATATTTAGCTTCATTATGTGATCTAGTAACTTTCGGTGTTTCTTACACTGCTCCATATTCTCCTCTTAGTAATTCAAAAAACAACGGATTACTACTTCCACCTATTTGGAAAAGAGAATATCGTGCAACTTATTTAGCATCAAAACGTGAAAAAAGGCAAGAAAAAATATCTATGAAATGGAGATTTTAAATTCTTTAAGGAGGTTCATATATGTCAAAATTCAAAATTGGAACTGTTGAAGCTATAGCACTTATATTATCTGTTCTTGCCCCATTTACAGTTATTTCTCTTTCTAGAACTTTTATAAATGAAACAAAAACAAGTTCATTAATTAATATTTTCTATATAACAATTATAGCTTTGTTTATAACATTATTAATTTGTAAATTATTTTCAAAATTTCCTGGTTTTGATATTATAGATATTTCCAATTATTTAGGTGGAACTATTTTTAAAAGCATTGTTGGTTTTATATTTATATTTTATTTTATAATTACTTCTGCAATGCTTTTGAGAAACTTTTGTGAAGGACTAAAAGTTATTTATTACCCTTTTACAAATATAATTTATATAATTCTTTTATTTATAATTGCTATTGCAATCACTAATAAATTGGGATTCAACTCTACTATAAAAACAACTGCATTAATTTTTCCATTTATTATGTTGAGTATTATCCTTTTATTTGTAGGAAATTTAAAAAACTTCTCATTTGAAAAATTATTTCCTATTTGGGGCGATGGTTTTAAAAGCACATTTATTTTGGGTTTATCTAACATTGGAGCTTTTTCTGGAATTTCTTATTTATACTTTTTACCACCACTTTTAAAAGATCCTAGTAAATTTAAAAAAATTTCAATTTTATCAATTATTTTATCTGGATTATTTATTTTTATTTGTGTTGCAACTTTACTTTTTATGTTTTCTATTTACATTAGCACAGATGAAATAATGCCTTTATTTTCAGTAAGTAGATATATTGAATTTGGTAACTTTTTTCAAAGGTTTGAATCTTTATTTCTTTTAATTTGGACCATTGCTTTTTGTTGCTATTTAAGTATTTCTTTTAAATTTTCTACTTATATTTTTAAAAAAATTTTTAATTTAAAAGATTCATCACAATTAATTTATACTTTTGCTTTATTGCTGTTTATACTTGCTCTTTTACCTAAAAATTATTCTATTTGTAGTTTTTTTGAAATTTACATTTATAGATATATAAGTATTGCAATAATAATTTTAGGAATTGTTTTATTACTATTATCTAATTTAAAGAAAAAGAAAAAAGTAGGTGATTAATTTGAAAGAAATTATTAAAAAAATTTTTATAATAATTCTAATTATTATGTTTTTTGTTGCATTTTCTAATTCTTACAAAGCTCTTAACATTGATAATTTAGCATTTGTTGTAGCTATTGGAATTGATTCAACAGATACAAACAAATTTAAGATAACCTTTCAGTTTGTTAACCCTCCTTCTACAAGTGAAGGTTCTATACAAGAAGCAAAAATTTTAGAAGATGCAGTAGAAGCTACTTCAATTCCAAATGCATTAAACATTATGAATAGTTATTTAGCAAGAAAACTTGATTTATCTCATTGTAGAAACATCATATTTTCTGAATCTGTTGCAAAACAAGGTATCTCAAATCATATTTATACTCTTATGAACGATGTACAAGTTAGACCTACATCAAACATTATTGTAACCACTTGTACTGCTAATGTATATATCAAAAATTCTATTCCTAGTTTAGAAACATCTATAACTAGATATTACGACATTTTTACAAATTCCAGTAAATATACAGGTTATGTATCTAATGCAACAATTGGTGATTTTTATAATGCTCTAGTATGCAATAGTTGTGAACCATATGCAATTTTAGGTGGTGTAACTTCTTCCAAATTTACTGGCTCTCAATCCAATTTTTCAAATGATTCTGAAATAAAGTCTGGTTCTTCACCAATATCTGGAACAAGACCTGCAGAAAATATAGGTATGGCTGTTTTTAAAGATGATAAACTTATTGGTGAATTAAATTCTATGGAAACTGTATGTTTTCATATTTTACGCAATAATATAAATTCATTTTTAGTATCAATTCCAAATCCAAATGATAAAAATTCTAACTTAGATATTCTTTTAATACCCAAAAAAGATACTAAAATAAAAGTTGAAATTATAAACAATGCTCCTTATGTAAAAATCAACTCTTCATTTTCAGCAAAGATTTATTCTATGAATGAAAATTCAGACTATTTAGAGCCATCTACATTATCCGCAATTTCTAATTCTTGTAACAAATATTTAGAAAATGTAATATCTGACTACTTATACAAAACTGCTTTAGAATTTAAAAGCGATATAAATGGTATTGGAAAATATGCACTATCTTGTTTCAAAACTAATGAAGAATTTTGTAATTACAATTGGAGAGATAATTATATGAATTCAACATTCAAAGTTACTATAAATTCAACAATAGACTCTGGCCTATTACTAAATAAAACTTAGAGGTGTTTAATTATGAATAATTTATTTTACCACATTTTATTTTTTATTTTTAGTATTTATGCTCTAATAAAATGCATTTTTTACGGAATATACGAAATCAACACAGAAAACAACAAAATTCGGTGGGATTGCTACTATTGCTTTTTCCATTTTGGTAGTAATCTTTTCGAATATAGTAGTGCTAATAAAATAATATTCTAACTGTTGAAGGCTGATATA
>ULWT01010308.1_pt1 | contig 20665 bp, 18 predicted proteins | sample 1960611 | NCBI WGS metagenome assembly ULWT01 (sample SAMEA4835819, study PRJEB28245) | human gut metagenome | biome: gut microbiome; material: fecal sample | place: Denmark | collected 2008
CCGCGTTGTTGTGCCGGGAAGTTTATTTATCTGCCTGAAAGGCGCAACCGTTGACGGGCATAAATTTTTACAGCAGGCGCATGAAAAGGGCGCTGTGGCAGCCATTGTTGAAGATGCTGCTGCATGCCCGGAAGGCATGACGCTGATTAAGGTGAACGATACCAGAAGGGCCATGGAGTTAGTGACCCCTTATTTTTTTGACTATCCCGGCAAAAAAATGCGCATGATTGGCGTTACCGGAACTAACGGCAAAACAACTACTACCAATATTATCAGGCTTATTCTGCGCAGGGCAGGATATAAGGTTGGCATGATTGGCACCATTAATATTATGATTGAAGACGAAGAAACCGTTTCGCATAATACAACGCCGGATGTTGTTGATTTGCAGAAAACTCTGTATAAAATGCAGCAGTGCGGGTGCGATTATGTGGTAATGGAAGTTTCGAGCCACGCTTTGGCTTTAAAGCGTGTTGCCGGTATTGAATATGATACGGCTGTTTTAACCAATATTACGCAGGACCATTTGGATTTTCATAAAACTTTTGAAAATTACCGTGATGCCAAAAGCCTTTTGTTTGAACATCTGGCAGGCGGTACCAAGGAAGGCAAAACTGCCGTGCTTAACATGGATGACCCCAGCAGTAAAATTATTGCCGCACGCACTAAAGTGCCGGTGATTACTTACGGCGAAAGCAAGGATTACGATATTTACCCCATCAGTTTTGACGTGCAGGCCAAACAAATGGCATTAAAGATGCATACACCTGCCTGCGAGATGGATTTGGTGCTTAAAATTACGGGTGAATTTAACGTATATAATGTAATGTCCGCCGTGGGCGCAATGCTTGCCGAAAAGATTGACCCGAAAATTATTATGGACGTGCTTGACGGCTTTGACGGCGTGCCGGGACGTTTTCAGCTTGTTGAAGCCGGGCAGCCCTACACCGTAATTGTGGATTACGCCCATACCCCGGACGGTTTGGAAAACGTGCTGAAAACTGCGCGCGGCATTACTCGCGGCAAACTTTGGGTTGTATTTGGCTGCGGCGGTGACCGTGACAACAAAAAACGCCCGATTATGGGACGCATTGCGCTGGAACTTGCGGATAATGTTGTTGTAACTTCCGATAACCCGCGTACCGAAGACCCGGAACTTATTATTGATGAAATTGAAACCGCTCTTAAGGAAATTCCGGCAGGCAAAACCAGCGTGCGTTTAAGCGACAGGCGCGAAGCAATTAACTATGCCCTTGCACATGCCGCCGCTGATGATGTTGTTTTAATTGCCGGCAAAGGGCATGAAAATTATCAGATAATCGGTCATGAAACCATTCATTTTGATGACCGTGAGGTAGTGCAGGAATATTGGCAGAACAAAAGGTGATATGATGTTTGATTTGCAGGAAATACTGGCGGCAACTGGAGGAAGCTGCCGCAGTTTGCAGAATGTTGAATTTACCGGCATTAATACGGACAGCCGCACAATTAAAAGCGGAGAACTGTTTGTAGCGTTAAGCGGCGAAAATTTTGACGGCCATAACTATTGCGCCAAAGCACTGGCACTTGGGGCGGCGGGCGTACTTGTAAGCAATGATGTTGAAGGTTTGCCGCAGGATGCCGTTGTTATAAAAACAGATGACACTTTAAAAGCATATCAGCTTATTGCCAAAGCCTGGCGTGATAAGCAGAAAAATTTAAAGGTTGTTGCGGTAACCGGTTCCAACGGCAAAACATCAACCAAAGATTTGATTGCAGCCTGCCTTGCCTGCAAGTATAATGTTGTTAAAACGGAGGCCAATTTTAATAACGAAATAGGGCTTCCAAAAACATTGCTGAACATTAAAAACGATACGGAAATTGCCGTTGTGGAAATGGGCATGCGCGGCCTGGGGCAGATAAGCGCCCTGTGCAAACTGGCAAGCCCCGACGCTGCCGTTGTAACAAACGTTGGCGAAACACATATGGAACTTTTGGGCAGTATGGAAAATATTGCCAGAGCCAAAAGCGAAATTGTTGAAAATTTAACGGCGCAGCAGTTTGCCGTGCTTAATAATGACGATGCTTTTGTGCGCCGCATGGCAGACAAAACAGCGGCCAAAGTTATAAGCTACGGTTGTAAGGAAGAAGCAGGCGTATATGCGCAGAATATTAAACTTACGGCTGAAGGCAGCGAGTTTGACTGCGTTTGTGCCGCAGCAGGCGAAAAAGAACATATCGTGCTTCCGCTTTTGGGCGAACATAATGTTTATAACGCGCTGGCAGCCATTGCCGTGGCAGCTGCATTTAATGTTCCGCTGGCGCAGATAAAAAATGCTTTAAAGGATGTGCGCCTTACCGGTAAACGCCAGGAATTTATGCAGTTTGGCAGCGTAACGGTTATTAATGATGCCTATAATGCCAGCCCTGCATCTATGGCAAGCGCTTTAAAAACACTGCATGCCGTAAAAGATGCCAAAGGCGGCAGGGCGGTTGCCGTGCTGGCCGATATGCTGGAGCTTGGCGCGCTTTCCGTGCAGGCACATAAAGAAGTTGGCGAAATGGCCGCTGCCGAAGGTGTTGACGTGCTTATTACTTACGGTACGGAAGCAGTACATACTGGACGCGCAGCACAGGAAAAAGGCGTAAAAACCTTTATTTGCCATGACCGTGCTGAAGCAGCTAAAATTTTAAACAGTATTTTACGTAATGATGATATAATTTTACTCAAAGGCTCTCATTCCATGCAGGTTGATGGTTTGATTGACCTTGTTCTGAAAAAATAAAATCCGGAGTGTTGGATAAATGACAATTAATCTTCTTGGTGCACTGGCTACGGCGTTTATTATCTGTGCCGTAACCGGGCCGAGTTTTATTTCGGTTTTGCATAAACTGAATTTTGGGCAGAGCATCCGCGAATGCGGCCCGAAAGAACATATGAAAAAAAGCGGCACGCCTACCATGGGCGGCATTATGATGCTGCTGGCAATTCTGGTTGCCGTTGCCGTATGGTGCAATTTTACACCGGCGTTGTGCATTGCGCTGCTTTTAACCTTCGGCCATGCGCTGATTGGTTTTATTGACGATTACATTAAAGTTGTAATGAAACGCAACCTTGGCCTTACTGCTGCCCAGAAGTTTTTTATGCAGTTTGTACTGGCAGGGGCGTATGTTTATTATATTGAAACCCATGTACAGTCTGATTTAAGCATAGCCATACCCGGTACGGAATATATGCTTCCGTTAGGCTGGTTATATTACGTGCTGGTATTTTTGCTGCTTGTGGGCACAACTAACGCCGTAAACCTTACCGATGGGCTTGACGGGCTTGCGGCAAGCGTTACGCTGCCTGTAACGGTTGCTTATGCGTTTATTGCCTATAACACCGGCCATGCCGATTTAAGCGTATTTGCGCTGGCCATTACCGGTGCGTGCCTCGGCTTTTTGCTGTTTAACCACCATCCGGCCAAGGTGTTTATGGGCGATACCGGTTCACTGGCAATAGGCGGCGGTGTTGCGGCGCTGGCGCTGCTTACGCATACAGAACTTTTGCTTGTAATTTTCGGCGGCATTTACGTTATGGAAGCAACATCTGTAATAATGCAGGTTACTTATTTCCGCCTTACGGGCGGCAGGCGTATTTTCCGTATGACGCCGATACATCATCATTTTGAACTTGGCGGATGGAAAGAAACCAAAATTGTAAAACGTTTTTTTGCCGCAAGCTGCCTGCTGTGCATTGCGGGTGTTTTGCTGTGGCTTAACGGAAACGGAGGATTTTAATTTTGAGTAAGGCTGTACTTGTTTATGGCATAGGCATCAGCGGCTGCGGCGCTGCGGATATTCTGGCACGCCAGGGCAAACGTGTGCTGCTTTATAATGATGCCGGGCATGAGGTTGATGCAGATTTGAAAGAACTGCTTGCCAAAAGCGGCGGGCAAATTGTAATAGGTAAAAAAGAAGGACTGCTGGACGATGTGGAAGAAGTAATCCTTTCACCGGGCATCAGCATGGAAAACCCTCTGGTGCAGGAAGCGCTGAACCGCAGCATTAATGTAACCGGCGAGGCGGAACTTGCTTACCGCAATTATAACGGGCATATTGTGGGCATTACCGGCACCAACGGCAAAACAACAACCACTATTTTAATAGGCGAAATGCTGGCAACGCTGCCGTGCGTAACCAAGGTGGGCGGCAACATCGGCATGGCGCTTACCAAAGAAGTTGAAACCATGCCCGAAAATTCGTGGCTGGCGGCTGAACTTTCCAGCTTTCAGCTGGAAACGGTGCAGAAATTCCGCGCGGAAATTGCCGTTATTTTAAATTTAACGCCTGACCATTTAACGCGCCACCATACAATGGAGGCTTATGGTGCGGCCAAATGCAATATTTTTAAAAACCAGCATCCGGAAGACGTAACACTGCTTAATTTTGATGACCCTGTTGTTAAAAGCTGGGGCGGGCTTGTGCCGGGCAGATTGTGCTGGTTCAGCCGCAGGGAAGTTTTGCCGCAGGGTATTTATATGCAGGACGGCGATTTTGTTATTGCCTGGAACGATACTAAAGAAGTTATCTGCAACAGGAAAGATTTGCAGATTTTTGGCGGGCATAACGAAGAAAACGTGCTTGCTGCTATTGGTGCGGCGTTTTTTGCAGGAGTTGAACCCTGTAATATTGCAGAAGTGCTGAAAAACTTTAAAGGTGTTGAACACCGCATTGAATATACGGCGACAATTAACGGCGTATGTTATTATAATGATTCCAAAGCAACCAATACCGATTCTACCATTAAGGCGCTGGAAGCGTTTGACGGACATTTAATTTTAATTGCCGGCGGGCGCGATAAACTGACCCCGCTTGAAGAAATGATGCAGCTTGTAAAAACAAAGGTTGATACGCTGATTTTGCTTGGCGAAGCGGCAGAGCGTTTTAAGGAAGCGGCTGAAAAAGCAGGCGTCAGCGATATACGCATGGTAACTTCCATGAAGGAAGCTGTGGAGCTGGCGCATAAAACGGCTGTTAAACCGCAGACGGTGCTTTTATCTCCGGCGTGCGCATCCTTTGATATGTTTGCAGGTTTCCCGGAGCGCGGGCGCTGCTTTAAACAGATAGTTGCGGAACTTTCGGCTGCGGAGGAAAAGTAAAGTGAAGGTTATACTTTCCGGCGGCGGTACAGGCGGGCATATTTACCCGGCGCTTACCATTGCCGACCAAATAAAAAAACTTCGCCCTGATGCGCAGATTATTTTTGTAGGCACGCAGCAGGGGCTTGAAAAAAATATTATTCCGCGCTACGGTTATCCGCTGCGCTATATTGAAATAGCCGGTTTTAAGCGCAGCCTGAGTTTTGACACGCTGCGTTCCTTCGGCAAACTGTTTACCGGGCTGATTGGCGCAAACAGCCTTATCAGCGAAATAAAGCCGGACCTTGTTATAGGCACCGGCGGCTATGTATGCGGGCCGGTGGTGTTTTTGGCGGCTCTGCGCGGCATTCCGACCGCAATTCAGGAGCAGAATGCCATGCCGGGCGTTACCAATAAAATTTTGGCACGCTTTGTAAAAAAAGTGTTTTTGGGTTATCGTGAGGCTGAAAAATATTTTACGGGAAAATCGCGTAAAATATATACCGGCAACCCCATCCGCAGTGAAATTCTTTCTAATAAACGCAGTGAAGCGGTAAAATTTTTCGGGCTTGACCCGGAAAAACAAACCATTCTGGTATCCGGCGGCAGCCGCGGTGCACAAAGCATTAACAAGGCCATGCTTTATGTTGAACAGGCGCTGAGCGGCAGGCATGATGTGCAGGTACTGCACGCTACCGGCGAAGCCAATTACGAAGAATATATTAAGGAGCTTAACAAAAAAGGCTCTGTTGAAGATAATATAGTTGTTAAGCCTTATCTGCATGATATGCCAATGGCACTGGCGGCGGCAGATTTGGCGGTGTTCCGTGCGGGGGCGATAGGCCTTGCGGAACTTACGGCAAAGGGCGTGCCTTCGGTTTTAATTCCGTACCCTTATGCAACTGCCAACCATCAGGAGTTTAACGCCCGTGCGGTAGAGGCTGCCGGTGCGGCCAAAGTTATTTTGGACAAAGAACTTACAGGTGAAAAACTGCTTGAAGAAATAGAGCATTTATTAATACGCAGCGAAGATTTGCAGAAAATGAAAAAAGCTGCAAAAAGCCTGGGCAGGCCCGGTGCGGCGAAGGAAATTGCGCAGCAGGCTTTGCAGCTTGTAAAAAATTGAGCAGGGAGGATTTTAAATGCTTTCGGGAATACACAATATTCATTTTATTGGTATTGGCGGCGCCGGAATGAGTGCTTTGGCACATGTGCTTTGCGAACGCGGCTTTCATGTATCCGGTTCGGATAAAAACGCCGGCGGCATCTGCGAGAAGCTGAAAGCGCTGGGAGCCGTTGTTTATCAGGGGCATGCTTCCGGGCAGGTAAATGGTGCGGATGCGGTTGTTATTTCATCTGCCATCCATCCGGATAATTGTGAGCTGGTGGCAGCTAAAGAGCAGGGCATAAAGGTTATGCACAGGTCGGACGTATTGGCGGAGCTGCTTAACCATGCTGACGGCGTGGCTGTTGCAGGTGCGCACGGCAAAACAACAACCAGCGCCATGTTAAGCTGCATAGCGGCGCAGGGCGGCATAGACCCTACCATTGTTATCGGCGGTGAAGTAACAAGCCTCGGCGGCAATGCACGCAGCGGCAAAGGCCGTTATGTAATTGCCGAAGCGGATGAAAGCGACGGTTCGTTTTTGAAGTTTTATCCGCTGTATGCGCTTGTAACCAATATTGAAAACGACCATATGGACCATTACGGCAGTGAAGAAAATATTTATGCTGCCTTTAAGCAGTTTGTGGGCAGCGTAAAACCGGGCGGTGCGGCAGTGCTGTGCATGGATAACCCCAAGCTCCGCCGCCTGGCGCAGGAAACCGAAACCCGTGTTATAAGCTACGGTATTGATGATGAACAGGCCGATTATGTTGCCAAAGATATTGTTTACCATACCGGCGGCACGGATTATAAAGTTTATAAAAACGGCAGTTTGTTTGCGGAAGTTCAGCTGATAGTTCCCGGCAGGCACAATGTGCTTAATTCGTTGGGCGCGCTTGTTTGCGCTGTTGAAATGGGAATTAAAATGGACAGCATTTTAAAAGCACTGAAAGAATTTACCGGCGCTCACCGCCGTTTTGAAACCAAAGGGCGCGTTAACGGAATATGGGTTGTTGATGATTATGCGCATCATCCTACGGAAATAGGCGTAACCTTAAAAGCTGCGCTGCAAACGAAGCCGCAGCGTTTAATCTGCGTTTTCCAGCCGCACCGCTATACGCGCACCAAGCTTTTGTTTAATGAGTTCTGCGCCTGCTTTAAAGGCTGCGATAAACTTATAGTAACCGATATTTACGCGGCCAGCGAAGACCCCATTGAAGGCGTAAACAGCCAAAAGCTTGCCGAAGGCATTAAGGAAACTTCGGACGTTGATGTTGAGTATGTGCCGTCAATGGCGGATATAGAAAATTATCTTGCGGCAAATGCCCGCACCGGTGATTTGGTTATGACTATCGGCGCAGGTGATGTATATAAAGTTGGCGAAGCATTAGTAGCAGATTTGCAAAGGAGCAATGAAAATGTTTAACAAAAATCAGGTAGTTGCAGTTGTAATGGGCGGGCCTTCCGCAGAACGTGAGGTTTCTTTAAATACCGGCGCAGCCATTGCCAATGCGCTGAGGGAATATGGGTATACCAATGTTGTTGAAATTGACCTTGACCCGCGCAATTTCGGCAAACAGCTTGCCGAAAGCAAAGCAGAAGTTGTTTTTAACGCTGTGCACGGCCTTTACGGCGAAGACGGCCGTTTGCAGACTTTGCTGGAAATACGCGAGATGCCTTATACCGGCAGCGGCATGATTGCCAGTGTATCCTGCATGGACAAGGTTATTACCAAACGCATGCTGCGCGATGCAGGCATTTCTACCCCGGCCTGCCTGATTGTTAACAAAAAGGAAAGCGGCATAAAAGAAAAGATTATGCAGCGTTTCAGCCTGCCGGTAGTTATTAAGCCTGCAAGCCAGGGTTCCAGTATCGGCGTGGAAATTGTTAAAGAAGAAAAACAGCTTGATGAAGCGCTGGCAAACGCTTTTAAATATTCCCGTGATATTCTGGTGGAAGAATTTATCGGCGGCAAGGAACTTACCGTTTCCATGATGCAGAAAGACGGTGAAGTGGTTGCCCTGCCTGTTATTCACATTGCCCCGCATTCCGGTACGTATGATTATCATTCCAAATATACAAAAGGCGCAACGGAATATATTTGCCCGGCAGATTTGGATGAAGAAACAACCAAAAAAGTGCAGGAAATAAGCAAACAGGCTTATGAAGTTTTAGGCTGCAGCGGCGTTGCCCGTGCCGATGTTATGCTTGATGAAGCAGGCAACGGCTATGTGCTTGAAATTAATACCGTGCCCGGCATGACTGCAACCAGCCTTGTTCCAAAAGCGGCTGCTGCGGCAGGAATTTCTTTCCCCGAATTGTGCAATATTATTTTACAGTCCGCATCAGTTAATAATAAATAATTACTTAGTAACCAAGAATATTTTTAAGAGGTGTTAAAGGTGCAATCGACACGCGAACGTTTAAAAGCAAACCGTAAAAAGCGGCGGTTACGCCTTTTGCGCCTGTTTTTTATTGCAGCCGTTATTATAGGTGCGTTTGCCGGGGCGTGGAGATGGGCGACTTCCCCGGGAACGGCCTTTGGCAGCATTGTTATTGAAGGTACATCGCAGCTTACGCAGAGCGAGCTTTTAAGTATGTGCGGCACACAGGAACCGGTTAATTTATTTGTTGTTTCGCCTTCGGCAATAGAAAAAGCCATTGCCAATGACGTGCGCTTTGAAAAGGCAGAAACAGAATATTTCTGGCCGGGCGTGTTAGTGGTGCGCGTAAAAGAACGTATACCGGCGCTGTACATTGCCTGCTCGTATAAAGGTTATGCGCAGGTAGATTACAACGGCGTTGTAATGAGCGTCAGCGACGGTATTAAAGAAGCCGACGCTCCTGTGCTTTCCGGCGTTGTAACCGGCAATATATTTTTTGGCGACACGATTAAAGAAAAAAACGTGCTTGAAATTTTAGGCTTTTTAAGCAAGCTTGATAAGGAAGTAACCGATTCTATCTCCGAAATTGCTGTTGACGGCAGCAATAATGTTAAGTTTAACCTGCGCTACGGTTATCCGATTCTTTTGGGTAATGCAGATAACATTTCTGATAAGCTGGATATTTTTATTACGGTTTTCAATGATATAAAAACAAAAAATATTAGAGCTGAATATATTGACTTAACCTTCGCAAAGCCTTATATTAAGTTAAGGCAGAAAGCCTGATATTTTTGAAAGGAATTTGAAAATTTATGTTAGCAAATAAACATGCCAAAATAATGCTTGTACTGGTTTTTGCCGTTTTGGGCTTTATGCTGGCAACTCAGATAAAAACTACCGAACGGCAGAAAACCATTAATGTCCAGCGTGCGGAAGAATTAACAGAGCGCCTGCGTGTTGTGGAACAGCAGCGCGACGATTTGGCCAGGGAAATTGAAAAATTACAGGCCAATAACAGCAGCGACAAGGTTTTGGAAAACGAACTGGAACGTTTGAAGGAATTTGCCGGTGAGGTTCCGCTGGAAGGCAAGGGTATCCAGTTGATTCTTGATGACAGCAAAGTAACGGCGCAGGTTGGCGAAAATCCCAATTTGTATATTATTCATGACGATGACCTGCTGCGCGTAATTAACGAACTGCGCGCTGCCGGTGCAGAAGCAATTTCCATTAACGGCGAAAGGCTTGTTTCAACCAGTGAAATACGCTGCGCAGGGCCTACGCTTTCGGTAAATAACAACCGCAGCGCACCGCCTTATGTAATACTTGCCATTGGCAATCCTTCAAATCTTGCCAGTGCCCTTAAATTAAGGGGCGGCGTGCTTGATACCTTTAAGTTCTGGGGTATTCAGGCAGAGCTTACCATGCCGGAGGTTGTAAAAATACCTGCTTTTAAAGGCCGCCGCACTTTTGAATATGCTCAGGCAGCCGAAGAACATCAGGAAACGGCAAAGGAGGGTAAATAATATGCTCTATGCACTCGCCGGTATTGTAATCGGCTTTGCAGCCGGATGGTATTTTCCCCTGTATCTGCCGTTTGAATATGCCCGTTTGCTTTCCGTATCGCTGATGGCAGCGCTTGATACTGTTTTTGGCGGTATGCGCTCCAGCATGGAAGGCAAATATGATAATACCGTATTTATTACAGGCTTTTTTACCAATGCTGTTTTGGCAGCGTTTTTGTGCTATTCTGGTATTTTGCTGGGCATAGATTTGTACCTTGTCGCTATTTTGATTTTTGGGATGCGCATTTTTAACAATCTTGCTGCCATCCGCCATCTGTTTCTTAAAAAATAAAATAATTTTTTAATGCAGCAGGAAAAATACCGTTATATGTTGAATATTATTTTGATATCTATGTGATGGAATTTACCCAACTTATTAAGGGGGAATATAAATAATGTTTGAAGAGTTTGAAGAAAAAGGCATGGACAATCTTGCCAATATCAAGGTAATCGGTGTTGGCGGCGGCGGCAACAATGCCGTTAACAGAATGATTTCCGCAGGCGTGAAGGGTGTGGAATTTATTGCGGTAAACTGCGATGCGCAGGCACTTTTGCTTTCCAAAGCACCTACACGCATCCAAATCGGCGAAAAGCTGACCAAAGGTCTTGGCGCGGGTGCTAACCCGGAAATCGGCGAAAAAGCAGCCGAAGAAAGCCGCGACCAGATTTTAGACGCGCTGAAGGGCGCAGATATGGTATTTGTTACCGCAGGCATGGGCGGCGGCACAGGTACCGGCGCAGCACCTATTGTTGCCGAATGTGCGCGCGAAGTTGGTGCACTTACCGTAGGCGTTGTTACCAAACCGTTTTCTTTTGAAGGCAAACGCCGTATGAATCAGGCTGAAAGCGGCATTATAAATATCAAAGAAAAAGTTGATACTTTAATTACCATTCCTAATGACCGTTTGCTGCAGGTTATCGACAGAAGAACTTCCATGCTGGAAGCTTTCCGCATTGCCGATGATGTTCTGCGTCAGGGCGTTCAGGGCATTTCCGACTTAATTGCAGTTCCGGGCCTTGTTAACCTGGACTTTGCCGATATTAAAACGGTTATGTCTAATGCAGGCTCTGCATTGATGGGTATTGGCATGGCAAAAGGCGACGACGGCGCACGCGCTGCTGCCGAAGCTGCCATTAAGAGCCCGCTTCTGGAAGCATCTATCGAAGGTGCGCGCGGCGTACTGTTCAACATTACCGGCGGCGCAGAACTGTCGCTGTTTGATGTTACCGAAGCCTCCAATATTATTACCGAAGCCGTTGACCCCGAAGCAAATATTATCTTCGGTGCGGTTATCGACGAAACTCTCAAAGACGAAATCCGTGTTACCGTTATTGCTACCGGCTTTAACAAGGAAATGCCGACGCATGGCGGCAAACCTTCTATTGTACGTCCGGGCGGCGGTTATCAGCAGCAGCACGATAACGACAGCAATAACAATAAACCGCATATGGGCGGCAGCGGAATTATTCACAAACATTCTTCCGATACGGAGATTCCGCCCTGGATCCGCGGCTGATTTTAATTTAATACTTCATTTAAAGCCTCTGCTTATGTTAGCAGAGGCTTTCTATATTTTGGGGTAAAAATTGCTTGTGATTTTAAATGTACACAATATCTTGTTTCTTTTAAGTTGCCGTTATGTTATAATATAAGTGCTTATCCAACAAATACAAGGAAGTGAATGTATGAGATGCCCATTTTGTAATTATAATGACAGCAGAGTTGTAGATTCCCGTTCGGTTGATGACGGCGCTTCTATCCGCCGCAGGCGTGAATGCCCCGATTGCGGCCGCAGGTTTACTACTTACGAAAAATACGAAGAAACACCTTTGGTTGTAAATAAAAAAGACGGGCGCCGCGAGCTGTTTGAATCGAAAAAACTTTTGAACGGTTTGATTAAGGCTTTTGAAAAACGCCCGATTTCTTACGAAAAAATTAAGGAAATGGCAGACCATATTGAGCGCGAACTGCGTATGCGCGGTGAATCGGAGGTGCGCAGCGAAGTTATTGGCGAGCTTGTTATGAACCATCTGGAAAAAACAGACCAGATTGCTTATGTACGTTTTGCTTCTGTTTACAGACAGTTTGCCGACGTAAACAATTTTATGCAGGAATTGCAGCGTATTATTAATAACAACGAAAATAAGGAACGGAGTGACGCCGAGCATGAAAATTCGTAAACGTGATGGGCGTATTGTAGCGTTTGATGACAGCAAAATAACGGATGCTATTTTTGCAGCAGCTCAGGCTGTTGGCGGTGCAGACCGCGAAATGGCGATGGAAATTACACTGTGCGTATTAAAATGCCTAAAGGCAGAAAACAAGGAAATTGTTGATGTTGAGCATGTGCAGGATATTGTTGAAAAGGTTTTAATTAAAAAAGGCCATGCCAAAACGGCAAAATCTTATATTTTGTACCGTGCCAAACGTACTGATATCCGCAATGCGCGCAGCGAACTGATGGACACCGTGGCGGAAATTTTAAAGGAAACCGACCGCGACAACGCCAATATTTCCAATTCGCCTTCGGCTAAAATGCTGCAAATTGCATCGGCTGCCAGCCGCGAATATTATTTGAACCGTGTTATTCCGGAAGAAATGGCGGCGGCGCATAAACGCGGCGATATTCATATTCATGACCTTGATTTTTACGGCAAAACCTTAAATTGCCTGAACATTCCGCTGGGCAGGCTGCTGCACGAAGGCTTTAATAACGGGCATGGCTATATCCGCCCGCCGAAACGCCCGGGTTCTGCGGCTGCGCTGGCGGCTATTGTGCTGCAAAGCAATCAGAACGATATGTTTGGCGGCCAGTCTTTTGGCTTTTTTGATACCGATATGGCCGATTTTGTAGAAGGTGCGGAAGAAAACGAAGTTTTTCAGGCAATGGAAGCGCTGGTTTATAATTTAAACAGCATGCATTCGCGTGCCGGTGCGCAGGTGCCGTTCAGCAGCCTTAACCTTGGGCTTGATACCAGCGAAAACGGGCGTAAGGTTACGCGCAATTTGTTAAAGGCTTACGGCAATGGCCTCGGACGCGGCGAAAATCCGATTTTCCCGAACGTTATTTTCCGCGTTAAACGCGGCGTTAATTTAGACCCCGGCGACCCAAACTATGATTTGTTACAGCAGGCAATAAGTGTGGCTGCAAAGCGCCTGAACCCGACTTTCAGCTTTATGGATACCACTTACAACCGCGATTACGGTGGACAGGTGGCTTATATGGGCTGCCGCACGCGCGTTATTGCCAACCGCCATGGCGAGGAAATTACTACCGGGCGCGGCAACCTTTCGTTTACAACAATTAACCTTCCGCGACTTGCCATTAAGGCAGAACGCAATATAGACAAGTTCTATCAGATGCTTGACGATATGATGAACCTTGTGGCAGAGCAGCTTTATCACCGTTACCGCGTGCAGTGCAACCTGCGCGTGCGCGACCTGCCGTTTTTGATGGGGCAGGGGCTTTACATGGGCAGCGATAAACTTAAAAAGGACGACCGCATTGAGCCTGCAATTAAAAACGGTACGCTTGCCATTGGTTTTATCGGCCTTGCCGAAACGCTTACTTCGCTGATTGGCAAACATCAGGGCGAGAGCGAAGAAGCGCAGAAGCTGGGGCAGGAAATTATCGGTTATATGCGTAAGCGCGTAGATGAATACTGCGATAAATATGATTTGAATTTCAGCCTTATTGCAACGCCGGCAGAAGGGCTTTCCGGACGCTTTATCCGTATCGACCGCAAGGAGTACGGCATTATTCACGGCGTGACCGATAAAGCGTACTATACAAATTCCTTCCATGTGCCGGTTGGTTATCCAATCAGCGCGTTTGATAAGATGCGCGTTGAGGGGCCGTACCATAAATTTACCAACGGCGGCCATATCAGCTATGTAGAGTTTGAATCTTCGCCGGTGCATAATTTGCAGGCCGTTGAAGATGTTCTGCGCCATATGCTGGCGTGCGACTGCGGCTATGTAGGCATTAACTTCCCGATTGATTACTGCGAGGACTGCGGTTATACCGGAATTATTGATACAGATTACTGCCCGGTATGCGAAAAGAAGCTTACGCAGATTCGCCAGCGCGCTAATTGCTGCACGGAATAAGGAGGCAGGCTATGCTGAGGGTTGCAGGTATTTTAAATGAATCTATCGTAGACGGGCCTGGCATACGTGCGGTAGTGTTCTTCCAGGGCTGCCCGCGCCACTGCGAAGGCTGCCATAACCCATCCACGCTGCCGTTTGAAGGCGGCACGGAATATACGCCGGAGGATTTGGCGCAGGACGTTATAAAGCGCCTGACGCCTTTGCACCGCGGTATAACCTTAAGCGGCGGCGACCCGCTGGCGCAGGCAGACGGCGTGCTGGAATTTTTGCAGGCAATAAAAAAACTTAAGCCGGGGCTGAACGTATGGTGCTACACCGGTTATGTATATAACGAAGTAAAAAATCTGCCGGTGCTTAAGGAAATTAACGTATTGGTAGACGGGCCGTTTATTCTTGCGCAGCGCGATTTGGATTTTCCGTACCGCGGTTCGCGTAACCAGCGTTTAATAGATGTTCCGGCATCTTTAGAAAAAGGTGAAGCAGTGGATTTTGAGTTATAGGAGGGATAACAATGCTGCTTGAATTATTGCAAAAGGGTTACGGCAAGGCAATGAACCTTAACTGTGCCGAAAAAATTCTTTATGGAGCAAACTGGGCTTATAATATGCAGCTGCCGCCGCAGGCACTTAAAATTGCGGCAGGCTTCGGCGGCGGAATGGGTGCAGGTGCTGCCTGCGGCGTGGTTACCGGTGCGTGCATGGTGCTTAGCACACTGTATGTAAAACGCAACGGTAAAGAAGAAGGCTGTAAGGTAAGAGAACTTTGTAAAGAATTTGTTGATACTTTTAAAGCCGAAACAGGCAGTTACGATTGCTGCGAAGTTAAACCCAAGTATTTTGAGCCGGAAATTCAGTGTGATAAAGTAGTGTTTAAAGGCGCAGAAATTTTGGATAAAATTGTGGCAAGAGAAGGCCTGGGAAAATAGGAATAGGGTAAGAATAAACTATAATATTATCATCTAATAACGCCATCACAATTGTGATGGTATTTTTTTATGCAAGCAAAAGCAATAGGAATATACTTTAAAGCTTTGCAAAAATGCTATGGCTTCTTCGTTCGCGAACACGATTTTATCTGTTCGCGCATGAAATAAAGCGGTAATAGATAGCCGCCATAGTTTTTGCTACCAGCTTTTCAGCATATTCCTATTGCTTTTTAATTGTAAATTTTTATTTGCAGTATGCTTTCACGCACCACTGGCAGTGCGGGTTACCGTAAAACTGTGCTGCCGTGCTAACCTGCCGGCAGGGATAAAGTTTCACCAAGACCAGTAAAAGTTAGACTTACTCTAACGTAAATGTCTTGCGGGGGGGGTAAAAGTATGGTACAATTATATTATAAATTTTTAATTTAGATAAAATTAACAGAAAGAACGTGTACCTTTGGCACTAATATTCCGTAAGCTAATCTTAATTTTTGGCGATTTACTTTGTATTCAAATTACAACTTTTATAGCGATTTATATGCAGAGTGACTCTATGCGCAGCATGCAGATAGATTTTCATATCCGCCTTACTGTGCTACTCTCTGTATTCTTAATCTTTTTCTTTAATATCTATGGGCTCTTTAGCCTTGTACGCAAAAGATTAAGCGAAATCTTCCTAAACCTCATCGTTGCCGTAGGTAATATCTTCATAGCCGCTATGGCAGTAACCTTCTTCCTGCGTGACTTTGAATATTCACGTATGGTAATCATCTACTCCGCAGTATTTGGTTTTATGCTTTTGGCACTGTGGCAGTATGTAATGCATCAAATAGAAGTAAAGCATTTGCCCATACCTACTGTATTTGTAGCGGCAGATTCAGAAGAACAGGAAAAGCTTAAAACTAAAATCCATAAAACTTACGGCTTAGAAAAAAGCACCCTTAAATTCATATCAACGGATAATGAACCAGACACCATCAAGCAAATAGAAACAAGCGACATCGTTCTCATCGGTGAAAGCCTGCCGGTAGAAGCAAAAGAGCATATCTTACGCCTTGCCAACGAAAAAAAGAAAATGGTAATACTTGTACCGACACTGTACGAAATAAGCTGCAGCAAAATGTACCTGTGGCAGATAGACGATTTGCCGACTCAAAGAGTATCGCGCATGCTATTAACATTGGAACAGCGCATCTTAAAGCGCACGCTGGATATTGTGGTTTCGGTAATAGCATTAATTTTACTATCGCCGGTAATGCTTGTAACGGCAGTAATAGTAAAATTAGACAGCCCGGGGCCAATAATCTACAGCCAGGTAAGGGTAGGGCGTTTTGGCAAAGAATTTAAAGTGCATAAATTCCGCAGTATGAGACAGGACGCCGAAGCCAAAACAGGGCCTGTTTTAGCGGGAGAAAACGACCCACGTATAACAAAATTTGGGCACTTTATGCGAGCAACAAGGCTTGATGAACTGCCGCAGCTGATAAATGTATTGAAAGGCGAAATGAGCATTGTTGGGCCAAGGCCGGAGCGGCCGTTCTTTGTAGAACAATTCATTAAAGAAAAGCCGGAATACGCCTACCGTCACAACGTAAAACCGGGCATAACAGGTCTTGCGCAGATTGCAGGTAAATATAACACCACGGCCTATGACAAGTTGGTGTACGACTTAATCTATATCCAAAACGTAAGCGTAATGTACGACTTAACGCTAATGCTGCAAACATTAAAAGTGCTGATAACCAAAGAAAGCACCGAAGGGGTAAAGTAAAACGTGAATAACGATGTTCAAAATACAAAAAATATACCTGATAACAACATAGATATAAACAAACCTAAAAAAGTGCTTTTTACTGCGACAGTAGTAAAAACACACATCAACGTCTTTCATTTGCCTTACTTAAAATGGTTTAAAGAACAAGGTTATGAAGTACATGTGGCAGCTAAAAATGACTTTATTAACGAACCATGCATAATACCAAACTGCGATAAATATTATGATATAAACTTTGCACGCTTTCCTTTCAGCAAAGCAAACATAAAAGCCTATAAACAATTAAAAAAGTTAATACAAGAAAATAACTACGATATAATCCACTGCCATACACCGGTAGCAGGAGTATTAACACGATTAGCCGCAAAAAATAATAAAAATACAACAGTAATATATACTGCACATGGTTTTCATTTCTTTAAAGGAGCACCACTGATAAACTGGCTTATCTACTATCCGGTAGAACGCTTTTGTGCAGGGTTTACAGATAAGCTGATAACAATAAACCGGGAAGACTACGAAAGAGCCAAACGGTTTAAACTACGTAAAAACGGAAAGGTATATTATGTACCAGGTGTGGGCATTGATTTAGAAAAAATACAAAACTTAAAAGTAGATGTAAAGCAAAAGAAAGCAGAACTCTGCATACAAGAAAACACGCCTGTACTGTTATCTGTTGGAGAGTTAAACAAAAACAAAAATCATGAAATAGTTTTACAGGCATTAAACAAAATAAAAGATAAGAACTTTATTTATCTTATTTGTGGACGTGGGATATTAAAAGAATATTTAGAAAGGAAAACACAAGAACTTCATCTTGAAAATAAAGTTAAATTATTAGGTTACAGAAGTAATGTAATAGAAATTTTAAAAACAGCTGATTTATTTATCTTTCCTTCAAAAAGGGAGGGGCTGCCGGTATCTATCATAGAAGCAATGGCGGCAAGATTGTCGGTAATAGCAAGCAATGTGCGCGGAAACAGGGATTTGATAACAAAAGAAAACTTGTTTGAGCCTGATGACATAGTAGCATTAACAAGTTTAATTGAAAAACGGCTTGAGGCTATAGAGAATAAAAAATTAAAAAAAGTAACTTACACAAATTTAGAGCAATATTCGTTGACAAATGTATTAAAACAGATGGTGAAAATTTATACAGATAAATAGGAGCATAAAATTGATACCAAAGAAAATACACTATTGTTGGTTTGGCGGTAATCCTTTACCGGAAAGTGCAAAAAAGTATATTGAAACTTGGAAAAAATACTGTCCGGATTATGAAATTATAGAGTGGAACGAAAATAACTTTGACGTAAAGCAAAACCAATATTGCAAAGAAGCTTACAAAGTAAAGAAATGGGCGTTCGTGAGTGACTATGCAAGACTAAAAATACTTTATGATTTTGGCGGTATTTATATGGACACAGATGTTGAAGTGGTAAAGTCATTAGATGATTTACTGCAATATAATTGGTTTTCTGGGTTTGAATCCGAAGAGAGGATTCCAACCGGCACTATGGGTGCCGGTTGGAACAGTAAAATAATAAAAATATTCTTAGATGATTATAACGATAGGCATTTTATAAAAAATGACGGTAGTTTTGATTTAACTACTAATGTAGAAGTAATGACCAAAATATTAAAAGAAGAATATAAAGTACAGTTAAATAATACACGTCAAATATTTGGCGATAATAACTTATTGTTACCATTTGATTATTTGTGCTGTAAAAGCTTAATTGATGGAAAAATATATCGCACAAAAAATACTTACACCATACATCACTTTGAAGGTACATGGGTAAGTAGTTGGGGAAAATTTAAACAAAGATTAAGATTTTTCTTGAGTAAGATTTTTGGTAAAGAATATGTAGAATGGTTAATCAAAATAAAATAAGTGTTTTTTTAATAAAAGGATATTTGATATGAATTGTGAATTGATAAGTATAATAGTACCAGTATACAATGTAGAAGTATATTTGGAAAAATGTTTAAATTCTATTATTAATCAAACTTATGGAAATATAGAAATTATTTTGATTAATGATGGTAGTACTGATAATAGCGGTAAAATTTGTGATAAGTATGCAAAAATAGATGAAAGAGTTGTTGTTATTCATAAAGAAAATGGTGGCGTATCCTCGGCAAGGAATGCTGGTTTAAAAGTAGCGAAAGGAAATTTTGTTGGTTTTGTAGATCCTGATGACTGGATTGCTGAAGATATGTATGAAAAATTATATTTAGAAATAAAAAAGTTTAATGCTAATATTTCGGTTTGTAAGTTTAAAAGGGTTATGGATAGGAAAAATTTTATAAAAAGAAAAAATTGTTTTGATGCCATAACTTTAAACTCTATAGATTCAATGTATTTTATGTTGACTTCTATAGAAGGATATGGATGTGCAGTTTGGAATAAATTATATAGAAAAAATTTGTTGATAAATTTTAATGAAAATTTATCAAATGGAGAAGATTTATTATTTAATTTCAATATATTTTTTCATGAAGACAATTTTACGGTTTTGGTAAAGGAAGAAATGTATTTTTATTATTATAGAACTGATAGTGCTTGTAATAATCCTAGATTTAAAAAGTCATATCTTGCAACGATAAAACTTTGGAATGAAATATCTAGAAGTTTGTATAATTCTGTGACTTTTCAGAAAATATATCTTGTGGCAGAGCAGGCATTGAAAAAAGCTGTTTGGTCTGCATTATTTAGTTTAGCATATGAAAATTCTGTTAGGAATAAAAAAGTTTTTTATTTACTTAAAAGACGATATAAAAATTGTTTAACGACAAAAAAATTAGAATATTTGTTATACGACAAAAAAGATTTTATTTTAAATAGCATATATTATTTGCCTTATGAATTTATAAGTATTATGTGGAAAATTTATAAAAAGATCAAGTAGAATGTTAGCATCATTAATAGATAAAAAAGAGGTAATAGAATTTGATTCTAAAAAGAATATATTTTAGCATAATATGTTTTTGTTTAGTTTTTAATAATCTTCCTAAAATATTACAGGTTAGTATTATTGGTGGTGCATTACAAAACAAATTAGTATTGTATGCAGTTATTGTTGGAATGATTTATACTTTATATTACCAATATAAATATAGAGACGTTTTTATAAATTTTGATAAATTTTTTAAATTTACTGTTGTGTATATGGTGGTATTTTGTGTTTCTCTAATAATTTGTTTATATACATATCCGTATTATAATTTTGTATTAAACGGACCGATAACACAAATCGAAAAACTTCCTAAAGTTATTAATACATTAAATAATTTTGGAATTTTTGTTGATGAAAAAATATTAACAATTATTTGGATGATACAAGGAATAATTAAAAGTGTTTTGTTGGAAGTATTATATGCTTTTGGTGGAGCATATATGATTTTTTGCTGGTATTATAATAACTGGCAAATAGCTTTTAAAATTTTAATAAAAGCTGTTTTAGCATCTTTGGTTTTAGTATTTGGGTATTCTTGTATTGAGTTATTTTATTTAGCAGGTAACGAAATAGCTAAAAATATTTTAATTACAATTACTCCATATATTCATGTTATAAAAGTAGATGGAACTTGGTGGCCTCCGTTGTTGTCGCCTGGACAACTTCGTTCAATATTTGCAGAATCTTCTTATTATGGCATATATTTTGCTTTTGCTATGCCGATGTTGTGGTATGTTTT
>ULWT01016377.1_pt1 | contig 20649 bp, 16 predicted proteins | sample 1960611 | NCBI WGS metagenome assembly ULWT01 (sample SAMEA4835819, study PRJEB28245) | human gut metagenome | biome: gut microbiome; material: fecal sample | place: Denmark | collected 2008
AGGTGGACGGCGTTGTAAATACGCTTCTTGAATATGGGCTTATCTGCGAGGCAGGGCGCAAGGAAGCTCTCGGACGCCCGATTCTTTACGCAACGACAGATAAATTTTTGCTTACTTTCGGGCTTAATTCACTGCAGGATTTGCCTGCTTTGCCGGATGAGGACAGCAGCGGGCCTGAACAGATTTCGCTTTTGGACAGCCTGAAAGATACAGACAGCAATACACAAAATGACGGAGTATAATACATGGAAGAACGATTGCAGAAAGTGCTGGCGGCAGCCGGCGTTGCTTCGCGGCGCGAAGCCGAAAAATATATACTTGGCGGCAGAGTGAAGGTTAACGGCAAAGTCGTTAAAGAGCTCGGCACCAAGGTTGATGAAAAATGCTTTATTACCGTTGACGGCAAGCCCATTAAACGTGAGCGCAAGGCATATTATTTGTTTTACAAGCCGCGCGGAGTGGTAACAACCATGAGCGACCCGCAGGGCAGGCGTACCGTGGCCGATTATGTTAAGGATCTGCCGCAGCGTGTGTTCCCGGTTGGCAGGCTTGATTATAATACGGAAGGGCTTTTGCTTTTAACAAATGACGGCGCGCTGGCGCAGGGGCTGATGCACCCGAGCCGCGAGGTAAACAAAACTTACCGCGTAGGCGTGCCGGGCATTGTGCCGCAGGAAAAGCTCGATTTGCTGCGCCTTGGCGTTAAACTTGATGACGGTATGACGGCTCCTGCCGTTGTAACGCTTCTGGAATATGACCACGAAAGAAATATGACATATTTTGATATTACCATACATGAAGGGCGCAACCGCCAAATCCGCCGCATGTGCGATTATATCGGCTTTCCGGTGCGCAACCTTAAACGCATTAAGTTTGGCACGCTCAGTTTAAAGGGCTTAAGCAAGGGCAAAATGCGCGAACTTAACGAGGACGAGGCAGAAACTTTAAAAAAGGCGGCAAAGCTTAATGGCTAATGTACTTGTTATAGGCGGCGGGGCTGCGGGTCTTTTGGCAGGCATTGCCGCAGCGCAGAGCGGCGCCCAAACCGTAATTTTAGAAAAAATGCGCCGCCCCGGCAAAAAAATACTTATTACCGGCAAGGGGCGCTGCAATATTACCAATAACTGCGATTTGCAGGAAATTATTAAAAACATACCCGGCAACGGCCGCTTTTTAAACAGTGCGCTGCGCCGCTTTACCAATCAGGATATTGTGCAGCTTCTGGAGGATAACGGCCTGCCTACCAAGGTTGAACGCGGCGGCAGGGTGTTTCCTGTAAGCGATAAGGCTGCTGACGTTGTTGATACTCTTGTTAAAATTTATAAAAACTATGGCGGCAGGCTGCTTACAGACTGCAAAGTAAAAAGCATTACGGCAGAATTTGGCAAAATAACCGGCGCTGTAACTGCCGACGGGCAGAAATTTACGGCCGACGCCGTTATTCTGGCGGCAGGCGGGTCATCTTACCCGGGCACGGGCAGCGATGGCAGCGGCGTGAAACTTGCCAAAGCATTGGGGCACACCATTGTACCGCTGGCGCCAAGCCTGGTTCCGCTTGAAAGCGATTCGCCCTACATTGCAGGCCTGCAGGGCTTAAGCCTGCGCAATATAGAAGGCACCGTTTATGCGGACAGCAAAAAAATAGGCTCGGAGTTCGGTGAAATGCTCTTTACGCATTTCGGCGTATCGGGCCCGATAATACTTTCGCTGAGTAAATGCGTGGCGGAAGCCTTTGCCAAAGGCGCGCAGGAGGTTGAACTTGCCATTGATTTAAAACCTGCGCTTGATAAAGACAAGCTGGACGCGCGTTTGCAGCGCGATTTTACGCAGTACAGCCGCAAGCAAATGCCCAACGGCATGAAGGATTTGCTGCCGCAGAGGCTTATTGCGCCGGTGCTTGACCAGGCGTTTATTGATGAAGAAAAATTTGTCAACCAGCTTTCGCGCGCAGAACGCCGCCGCCTTGTGGATGTTTTAAAAGCATTTACGGTGCCCATTACCGGCACAAGGCCGATAGCGGAAGCCATTGTAACGGCGGGCGGCGTAAGCCTGAAGGAAATAGACCCTAAAACAATGGAATCCAAATTAATAAAAGGGCTGTTTTTTGCGGGCGAAGTAATGGATATCGACGGTTATACGGGCGGCTACAATTTGCAGGCGGCGTTTTCCACTGGTTATGCCGCAGGCACCTTTGCCGCACAAATATAAAAACAGGTGGGGATAAAATGAATTCACAAAAACCGGTAATTGCCATCGACGGCCCGGCCGGTGCCGGAAAAAGCACCATAGCCAAACTGGTTGCAGGCAAACTTGGTTACATTTATATTGATACCGGGGCCATGTACCGCTCCGTAGCGTGGAAGTTTCTGCAAACGGGCAAACCGTTCAGCCCGGAGCTTGTAGAAAAACTGGCGCAGGAAATGGTAATTACTTTTAAGCCCGAAGCAAATGCCAACCGCGTTTTTGTTGACGGCACGGAAGTTACGGAAGCAATCCGTTCTCCGGAAGTAACGGCCATTGTTTCCAAAGTATCCGCCGTGGGCGGCGTACGTGCGGAAATGGTAAACCAGCAGCGCCGTATGGGCGAAGCCGGCGGCGTTGTTATGGACGGGCGCGATATTGGCACCGTGGTATTTCCTCATGCACAGGTAAAAATATTTTTAACGGCCAGCGTTAAGGAACGCGCTATGCGCCGCTATAAAGAAATGCTTGCCAAAGGCGAAAAGGTTGATTTGGCAGAACTTGAAAAACAAATCGCTTTCCGCGACAAACAGGACAGTGAACGCGAAATTGCTCCGCTTAAACAGGCCGACGACGCCGAATTTCTTGATACTTCCGATATGACGATAGACGAAGTGGCAGAGCATATTTTAAAAGCAGTACAGGAGAAATAAGATGCTGTATTCATTTTTGGATGTTGTACTGGGAATTTTGTTTAAAATTTTTCTGCGTCTTGAAGTACACGGCGCGGAAAATATTCCCAAAACAGGCCCGCTTGTTATTGCAAGCAACCATTTAAGCCTGCTAGACCCGCCGGTTATTGGCGTTGCGGCACCGCGCAAGGTGCATTTTATGGCCAAGCGCGAACTTTTTGTGCCGGTGCTCGGCTACATTTATAAAACACTGGGCGCGTTTCCGGTTAACCGCGGCGGCGCGGACAGGGCGGCAATCAAGCATGGCATTGAAATTCTGCAAAGCGGCGAGGTGCTGGCTATATTCCCGGAAGGGACGCGCAGCAAAACAGGTCAGCTTGGCAAACTTGAGCCGGGCGCGCTGATGATGGCCGGAAAAACCAGCGCCGTTATTGTGCCGACGGCAGTAAGCGGCACGGATATCAAGCGCTGCGGCAGGCTGTGGCCCAAGGTTGTGGTAAAATTCGGCACGCCGGTGCCTTTTCCGCCGGTTGGCTTAAATAAAGAGGTTTTGCAGGATTTAACAGATAAATTAACGGCAGACATAAAAGCTCTGCAGGGAGTGAAGTAACATGCAGGTGTTTGTGGCAGAGCCTTGCGGCTTTTGCTATGGAGTTAAGCGCGCGGTGGATATGGCGCGCGGCGAGTGCGGCAAAGAAACGCACGCGGCAACTTTGGGGCCGCTTATACATAACCCGCAGCTTACGGCGGAACTGGCAGCAGGAGGAGTAAGCTGCTGCGGCAGCCTTGACAGCTTTGAAAGAGGTGATACGGTTATTTTCCGTTCGCACGGAGTTGGGCCTGAAGTTTACGCCGCTGCGGAAGAAAAAGGGCTGAATATTATTGATGCAACCTGCCCGCATGTGCGCGCAGCACAGTTAAAAGCAAAAAAATTGGCCGACGAAGGATATTTTGTTATAATTATCGGAGAAAAAAATCATCCTGAAGTAAAAAGTATCTCGGCATGGGCAGGAAAAAATGCTATAATAGTAGAATATAATAAAGATATTGCCGGTATACCCGTTGCAGATAAATATGGAGTTACGATTCAGACTACTTTTGAGCTGGCAAAATTTGAAGAACTGCTTGCCGGAATTCAAAAAGAAAGGCCGGGAGAGTACAAAATAGAAAAAACTATCTGTACGGCAACAAGCGAGCGTCAGAACGCCGCGGGGGAACTTGCGGGAAAAGTTGATGCATTTATTGTTATCGGCGGTAAAAACAGCGCCAACACAAGGCATTTATATGATATTGTGTCTGCACGCTGTAAAATTGCATACCACATTGAAACGGCTGCGGAATTAAAACCGGAAATGTTTCGTGGTTGCACCAAAATTGGCATAACGGCCGGTGCTTCGACGCCGGACCGATTAATCAAGGAGGCTTTATTTGTAATGGAAAACATGGAAAACATGGAATCTTTTGAAAGTATGCTGGAGCAGAGTTGGGAAAACAACGACATTTATCCCGGCAAAATCGTGAAGGCTACTGTTATTCAAAAAGATAAGGATGAAGTTTATGTAGACTTTGGCTATATGAAAGAAGGCGCCATCGCTTACAGCGAATGGGCTGCCGGAGATCCTGAAGAAGTAGCAAAAACAATTAATGTAGGCGACGAAGTTGAAGCAAAGGTTATTCCCGGTACTTCCAAAGATGATTTTGTACGCCTTTCCAAAATCCGCGCCGAGCAGGACGCAGCATGGAAAAACGTTCCCGAACTTGCTGAAGGCGAAAAACGCCCGGCAACCGTTAAAGTTCTGCGCGTAATTAAAAACCGCCAGAAAAACATTGTAGGCCTTGCCGTTGCAGTTGAAGGCGTTGAAGGCTTTATGCCCGCATCCCATGTTGAACTGAAACGTGTTGAGGACTTCACTCCGTATATCGGCCAGGAACTGGAAGCAGAAATTATTGAAGTTGACACTGCTAAAAAACGCCTGGTAGTTTCCCGCCGCGATTTGCTGCGCGCTGAACGCGAAGCAAAAGCACAGGCATGGCGCGAAGCTAAAGCTGCCAGAGCTGCAGAACGTGCAGCAGCACGCGAAGCTGCTGAAGAAGAAGCATACAACAGCGTTGAAGAAGGCCAGGTTGTACCGGGTAAAGTTCTGCGCATTGCTGATTTTGGCCTGTTTGTTGAAGTAGGCAAAGGCCTTGTTGGTCTTGTTCACAATACCGAACTTTCCTGGGACCGCAATGTAAAAGCAAGCGATTTCGAACCCGAAACCGAAGTTACCGTTCTCATTAAGAAAATTGACCGCGAAAACAAACGCGTTGCACTCAGCATTAAAGCTACTCAGGAAGATCCCTGGGTAACCGAAGCAAACGCACTTCCGGAAGGCACTATCGTTAAAGGCATTGTAACCCGTTTCCTGCCTTTCGGCGCTATTGTTAAAGTAACCGACAGAGTAGAAGGCCTTGTACACGTATCCGAAATTGCCGATACCCGCGTTGAAAAACCGGAAGACGTTCTTGAAGTTGGCCAGGAAGTTGTTGTTAAAGTTATCAAAAAAGATATGGAACACAAAAAAATCGGCCTGAGCATTGCCAAAGCTGCCAAAGAAAAAGAAAAAGCAGAATACAGTGCTTACCTTAACAACAAACCGGAACTGACTCTTGACCTTTCCGAACAGCTTGAAACTTTAAAATAATTTTACGGTGGTAATTAATGTCGCGTGAACAGAGGAAACTTGACCATATCAAATATGCGCTGAAGCTTGGTGACGGACCGCTCACCAACGGTTTGGAGAATGTACATTTTGTACATAACTGCCTGCCGGAGCTTAACCCGCAGGATATAGTCCTTTCCTCACAGTTCGGCGGCATTTTCTTTTTATCTCCGTTTTTAATCAATGCCGTTACAGGCGGGGCAGATGCCGTTACGGAAATTAACAGGCGGCTTGCGCGTGCGGCCAAAAAAGCTGGTGCGGCAATAGCAGTAGGCTCGCAGTACGGTTCGGTAAAAAATAAAATGAACTACCAAAGTTACGAGGTTGTACGCGAGGAATACCCTGACGGCATTGTTTTTGCCAATACCAGCGCGCTGGCTACGCCGGAAGAAGCGCTGGAGGCTGTACGCATGCTTGACGCCGATGCCTTGCAGATACATTTAAACCCTGCACAGGAACTGATTATGCCAGAAGGCGACAGGGATTTTAAAGGCCTGTTTGCCAATATGCAGCGCATACTTGATAAATGCCCTGTGCCCGTAATAGTTAAGGAAACCGGCTGCGGCATGGCGGCGCGGCAGGTTAAGCAGCTTTTAAAAGCGGGCTTTACCTGTTTTGATGTCGGCGGTGCAGGCGGTACAAATTTTCCGGCTATTGAGGCGGAACGCTATGGCGGCACGGCGCTTTTAAACGGCTGGGGGCTTAATACGGCCCAATCGCTTTTGGAAGCGGGCGGTGTATGCGGCAGCGAAGGTTATATTGCAGCCTGCGGCGGCATACGCAGCGGCTTGGACGCGGCAAAGGCACTGGCGCTTGGCGCGGATATAGCCGGCATGGCCGGCAATGTTCTGGAAGCGGCTGTAAACAAAGGCGAGGACGCGGCGGCAGAAATAATTTTGCAGGCCGAAGAAGAACTGCGGATGCTGATGCTGTTAACTGGTTCTTCCGATATCAAAAGCCTAAGGGCAAAGCCGCTGTATTTTACAGGCAGCCTGCTTGATTTTATGCAGTGCCGCGGTTGGGAACCGGCGGAAGTTGCCCGCTCAAGAAGATAAAAAATAAAACGGTATAACATTTTGTTATACCGTTTTCTGTATTATAGTTTTATTTAAGATACTTTTATTAAAATTTAGATGTAGTTGCAGCATTTAGGTCCGTAAATTTTGCTCATTATTTAATCGCAAAATTTGCGCAGCTTCGCTGGCACAATTATTGCCATCGTTATCACTCGGCACTAATTGGCGCTCAGCCAATAAAAAAGAAGCCAAATACCAAGGTATCAGGCTTCTTTTATAATCCGTAACAATCAGATAGCGCGGTTAACTTTACCGGAACGCAAGCAACGGGTGCAAACGTTAATACGTTTTACAGAACCGTTTACAACGGCTCTTACTTGCTGAATGTTCGGTTTCCAAGCGCGTTTAGAATGTCTATTGGAATGGCTGACGTTACAACCAGCTTGAATACCTTTGCCGCAAACTTCGCAAATGGATGCCATGAGTCCCACCTCCTTAACGTAATTCCAGCATCAGTTACAAATTTAACAGAAGTATCATACCATAGAATGAAATTAAAAGCAAGTTATTTTTAGATTGGCAGTGTGATTTTATGTGGTGGCAGGAGCCAATTACAAAATTAAAGGGTATCGGGCCTAAAAAAGCGGCAGATTTTGCCAATTTAAACATTTTTACCATTGGCGATTTGCTGAACCGTTATCCCCGTACTTATGTAGACCAGAGCAAAGTTAAAACAATAGCGGAGCTTACAGCAGACGGAGAAAAGCAGCTGTTTTGCGCTGAGGTTTACCGCGTGGCGGACAGAATATCGGCCAGGCGCATGCGTTATACGCTGGTAACGCTTAAAGACGCTACCGGCTTTGCTGAGCTGTATATGTTCGCGCATCAGCGTTTTCAGACGCGCAATTTTAAGCCGGGCACGCAGCTTTTGGTGGACGGCAAGGTGCAGCCGGGGCGCGGCGCAAAAATGGTAACGGATGCTTACGTGCAGATTTTAAAAGACGGCGAAAGCGCTTCTGCACCCGGTATTTTGCCGGTGTATGCTTTAAGCGGCGCTCTGACGCAGCAGAATGTGCGTACAGCCGTTAAAACGGCTCTGGCCATGGCAGAAGACTACCTGCCGGAATCGCTGCCGCAGGAGATAATTGACGCCAAAAAATTGCCTCCACGTTTTGAAGCCGTTAAAAACATTCATTTTCCTGTAAGTTTTGCGGAACTTGCCCGGGCACGCAGCCGTTTTATTTTTGAAGAACTGTTTTTATTGCAGTGCGGGCTTTTGTATTACCGCAGCAGGGTAAAAAGCACGCGCAGCGGCATAAAAATGGCGCCTGACGGCACGCTTTTGCAAAAAGTGCTGGCGCAGCTGCCTTTTAAACTTACGGAAGCGCAGCAAAAAGCATGGCAGGATATAAGCCTTGACATGCAGGATAAAAAGCCCATGCACAGGCTTTTGCAGGGCGACGTCGGCAGCGGCAAAACCGTTGTATCGGCACTGGCGCTTGCCAAGGCTGCGGAAAACGGGTATCAGGCCTGCATTATGGTGCCGACCGAAATTCTGGCCCAGCAGCATTACGAAACTTTGCAGGCGTTTCTGGAGCCTGCCGGTATCAGCTGCGGGCTGTTAACCAGCAGCGTTAAGGGCGTGCGCCGCCGCGAACTTTTGGAAAACCTAGCAGCAGGCAATTTACAGGTGCTTGTCGGCACGCATGCTTTAATACAGGATGACGTTGTTTTCGATAAGCTCGCACTCGTCGTTACGGATGAGCAGCACCGCTTCGGCGTTGAGCAGCGCGCCAAACTGGCAAATAAATCGGCTTACGAGCCGGATGTTCTGGTTATGACGGCAACGCCGATACCGCGCACGCTGGCGCTTACGGTGTACGGTGATTTGGACGTTTCGGTAATGAAGGGTATGCCACCGGGAAGAAAGAGCATAAAAACGCTGTGCTACACCGGTGACAAGCGGCGCGAGGTTTACGCAGGCATGGTGCGGCAGATTAAAGCCGGGCACCAGGCATATATCGTCTGTGCGGTTATAGAGCCGGGTGAAATGCCGGGCGTGCGTGCGGCAGCGGAAGTTTATGAAGAATTGCAGCGCACTTTTTTAAAGGGCATATCCTGTGCACTGCTGCACGGCAAAATGAAGCCTGCCGAAAAAGAAGCGGCGATGGAAGATTTTGCTGCCGGTAAAATAAAGGCGCTTATCAGCACTACGGTTATCGAAGTTGGCGTTAACGTGCCAAATGCCACGCTGATGATTATTGAAAACGCCGACCGTTTCGGCCTTGCCCAGCTGCACCAGCTGCGCGGGCGCGTAGGGCGCGGCGAGGCGCAGTCTTTCTGCGTGCTGCTTACTGATTCGGACAGCCCGGAAACACTGGCGCGGCTTAACGTGCTGCATACATCAAACGATGGTTTTTACCTTGCCGAGCAGGATTTAAAACTGCGCGGTGCGGGCCAGCTTTTTGGCCTGCGGCAGCATGGCTTGCCTGATTTATATATTGCTGATATACTTCAAGATACAGATGTTTTGATAGAAGCGCGCGCCCTTGCCAAAAAAACGCTGGCAGACGCAGGACAGACGGCGGAAATTACCAAAGTTCTGGACGCGCAGTTTGACGAACGTTTTAAACGTATATTCAATTCGTAACGGAGGCCCCAATGCCGGAAGAAAAATGGTATCAAAACCCGGAAAAAGCATCACAGGCTGCTGCGGTAATTATTTTAGCCCTGGCCGCTGTGTTAACGTGGCTGTTTGCCGGTGAAGAAGTTAAAAAAATGTTTGCCCTGGCCGTCAGCGGCGATGTAGAAGCGCTGGCAGCGTATTTCCGCTCTTTTGGGGCGTGGGCAATGCTTATAAGCTTCCTGCTTGATGTATTAATCAACGCGGGCAGCATTTTCCCATCCATCTTTATTTCTACCGCCAACGGGCTTATTTTCGGTTTGCCGCTGGGCATTTTAATTTCGTGGCTGGCAGAAACAACCGGCGTTGTTATCAGCTTCTGGCTGATGCGTTATCTGTTCCGCGGCGCTGCCGAGAAAATGATTGCCAAAAGCCCTATGCTGATGAAGATTGACGATTTGAGCGGGCGCAAAGGGCTGCAATGGATGGCGGCTGCAAGAATGCTGCCGTATTTTCCGTCCGGAATTTTAACGGCGATTGGCGCGGTAAGCAAAATTTCCACGCGCGATTACATTATTGCCAACCTTATAGGCAAGTTTCCTTCAACGGCGCTGGAGGTTGTTATAGGGCACGATATTGTTAATTTTCAGCAGCACAGCGAACGCCTAGCCGTGCTGGTAACGGTGGCAATACTTATTTTTGCCGCTTACAAATATTACTACAAAAAATAATTGTTTTCTTTTAGCACTCTGTTGTGTTTTCTTTGGTTGTAAGGTATAATTAAACCAGCAGTTATTTTAAAGAAGATTCAAAAGGAGGCAGCTATGAGCAAACACCAATTTACGGATATCCGCGTTGCCATCGAACCGGATAATCCTTCCATCCAGCGTCTGGAGTTTAAGTGCATTAAATGCGGAAACTGCAAAACCGTCTGCACCGATTATATCGGCGTATGCGGAACTTATGACCTTAAGGCAACGGGTGATAAGCCTATCTGCATTAACTGCGGGCAGTGCGCCAATGTTTGCCCGGCAGACAGCATTACCGAAAAAATAGAAGCATATCAGGTAATGGCAGAAATCCGTGATAAGGATAAAATTGTTATTTTCAGCACTTCGCCTTCCGTGCGTATTGCTTTGGGCGAAGAATTTGGCATGCCCGACGGCAGTTTTGTTGAAGGCAAAATGGTTGCGCTTTTGCGCAGGCTTGGCGCAGATTATGTGCTTGATACCAATTTTGCCGCCGATATGACGATTGTGGAAGAAGCAAGCGAGCTTTTACAGCGCATTACCGAAGGCAATAAGCCGCTGCCGCAGTTTACCAGCTGTTGCCCGGCGTGGGTTAAATTTGCAGAAACGTATTATCCAGAAATGCTGCCGCATATTTCCAGTGCCAAAAGCCCTATCGGCATGCAGGGGCCAACCATTAAAACCTATTTTGCCAAAAAGATGGGCATTGACCCGCGCAAAATTGTCAACGTGGCAGTTACGCCCTGCACCGCCAAAAAGTTTGAAATCCGCCGCGGCGAGATGAATGCGGCCGGGCGTTACCTTGGCATTGAAGATATGCGCGATATGGACTACGTTATTACCACGCGCGAACTGGCAATGCTTGCCAAAGACGAAGGCATTGATTTTGCCGCGCTGGAGGATTCTGCCTATGATGATTTAATGGGGCAGGCGAGCGGCGCAGGTGTTATTTTCGGCAACACCGGCGGCGTTATGGAAGCGGCAATCCGTACGGCTTACTGCTACGCAACTGGCAAGGACGCACCGCAGGCTTTGTACGATTTGCAGCCTGTGCGCGGTATGGACGGCATCCGCGAGGCGGATGTTGACATTGAAGGAACCAAAGTTAAAGTGGCTGTTGTTTACGGTACTGCCAACGCCCGCAAACTGATTGAAAAAATTAAAGCAGGCGAAGCAGACTACCACTTTGTTGAAGTTATGGCCTGCCCTGGCGGCTGCATCGGCGGCGGCGGACAGCCCAAGGACAAGGAATATAAAGGCGACGCTTTGCGTGCGGCACGCATTGAAGGTCTTTATAAGCGCGACAGCAGCATGAAGCTGCGTTTAAGCCACGAAAACCCGGAAATTAAAGCCTTGTATGCAGATTTTTACGGCAAGCCGCTGAGCGAACTGGCGGAACAGATGCTGCATACCGTATATTTTGACCGCAGTGCGGATTTGGGCGGCGTATATATCGCGCCCGGCGCGGAAAAACAGCCTGCGGCAGAAGAAGCAGCACCGCAGCAGGAAGCAGGTACGCATAAATGGCGCTGCAAGGTTTGCGGCTATATATATGAAGGTGAAGCTTTGCCGGAGGATTATAAATGCCCGCTGTGCGGTATGGGCGCCAATATGTTTGAAAAAATAGAATAGTTTTGCCAAAGCCTCTGCCGTAAAAACGAGCAGGGGCTTTTTGCTGCGTAAAAAAAGCAAAAAAATTAAAAAATTTTGTAAAAAATAGTGAAGGAAAATAAAAAATGTTGTAGAATATATGGCAGGTAAACCAAAAATGAGAGAAAATTAGGAGGACAAAAAATGCATAGTTACAGCATTGAGCTTGGTGGCAGAACGCTGACGATGGAAATCGGCAAAATTGCCAAGCAGGCCAACGGCGCAGTATTGGTGCGCTATGGCGATACTGCGGTAGTAGTTGCTGCTACCGGTACCAAAACACCGCGTGAAGGTGTAGACTTTTTCCCTTTGACTGTTGATTTTGAAGAAAAAATGTACGCTGTGGGTAAAATCCCCGGCGGCTTTATTAAACGTGAAGGACGCCCGGCTGAAACCGCTATTTTAACCAGCCGCCTTATCGACCGCCCGATCCGCCCGATGTTCCCGGAAGGCTACCACAACGACGTGCAGATTGTTGCAACCGCCGTTTCCGTTGACCCGGACAACGCACCGGATATTCCGGCAATGATTGGCGCTTCCTGCGCACTTTCCATTTCCGATATTCCGTTTGAAGGCCCTATCGCCGGTGTGCGCGTAGGCATGATTGACGGCCAGTACATTATTAACCCGACCATTGAACAGGCTAAAGTAAGCCGCCTGAACCTTGCCGTTGCAGGCACCAAAGATGCTATTTTGATGGTTGAAGCAGGCGCCAAGGAAATCAGCGAAGACGAAATGCTGGACGCTATCTGGTTCGGCCACGAAGAAATTAAAAAGCTGGTTGAATGGCAGGAAAAAATTATGGCAGAAGTTGGCAAACCCAAAATGGAAGTGCCTGTTTACGAACCTCCTGCCGAGCTTGCCGCAGAAATTGAAGCTTACGGCGCTGAACAGCTGAAAGCAGCTCTGATGGACGCCAACAAGCTGGAACGCGAAGAAAACGTTGCCCGCATTAAAGCTGAAATCGCCGACGCATTTATGGAAAAATATCCTGACAATGCCAAAGACGTTGCTTATATTACCCAAAAACTCGTTAAAAAGATTGTACGCCGCACCATTTCCGTGGATAAAATCCGCCCGGACGGACGTGCACTTGACGAAGTACGCCCTGTAACCTGCGAAGTAGGCCTCTTAGCCCGCCCGCACGGCAGCGCGCTGTTTACCCGCGGCCAGACCCAGATTTTAAACGTGCTGGCACTGGCTCCGCTCAGCGAAGCACAGACTTTGGACGGACTTGGCGTAGAACTTACCAAACGTTATATCCATCATTATAACTTCCCGCCGTACAGCGTTGGCGAAACCAAACCGCTGCGCAGCCCGGGCCGCCGCGAAATCGGCCATGGCGCGCTGGCAGAACGTGCACTTTTGCCGGTAATTCCTTCCGAAGAAGAATTCCCGTATGCAATCCGCCTGGTTTCCGAAACTCTGGAATCCAACGGTTCTTCCTCCATGGGCAGCGTTTGCGCAAGCACCCTTTCCCTTATGGACGCAGGTGTGCCTATTAAAGCACCGGTTGCCGGCGTAGCAATGGGCCTTGTAAAAGACGGTGATTATTTCACCATTCTTACCGATATTCAGGGCTTGGAAGACGCTCTCGGCGATATGGACTTTAAAGTTGCCGGTACTAAAAATGGCATTACCGCCATTCAGATGGATATTAAGATTGACGGCATCAACAAGGAAATTTTCAAACAGGCTCTGGCACAGGCTAAACGCGGCCGCGAACACATCATGGGCATTATGCTTGACTGCATTGCCGAACCGCGCAAAGAACTGTCCAAATATGCTCCGAAAATTACCACCATCCATGTTGACCCCGAAAAAATCAGCAAAATTATTGGCCCCGGCGGCAAAACCATTAAAAAGATTGTTGAAGAAACCGGTGCCAAAATTGATATTGAAGAAGACGGATGCGTATATATTGCCGCAGTTAACAGCGAAGAAGCCGCAAAAGCTATCGATATGATTAACGGCATTACCGCAGAAGCAGAAGTTGGCAAAGTTTACACCGGCAAAGTTACCCGCCTGATGGCGTTTGGTGCTTTTGTTGAAATTCTGCCGGGCAAAGAAGGTCTGGTTCATATTTCCCAGCTTTCTACCGAGCGTGTAAATAAAGTTGAAGATGTTGTTTCCGTAGGCGATGAAATCGTTGTAAAGGTTACGGAAATCGACCAGAAGGGCCGCATTAACCTTTCCCGCAAAGCAGTGCTGGCAGGCGGCTTAAGCAAATAATTTAAGTAAAAACTAAATCCCGCTGAATTATTTTCGGCGGGATTTTTTATAATGAGGTGTACTATGAAATTACGTGGTTTTGAAAAAATTGCTTCTTTTAAAGAAGTTGAGTTTCCCATGCCGGAACGCAAAACAAAAATGGCGGCCGGGTACGATATCTGCCTGCCGCAGGACGTTACCATTAAGGCGCATACGCTGCAAATGGTGCCGACCGGCGTAAAAGCCTACATGCAGGATGACGAGTTTTTGGGCGTGCATATCCGCAGCAGTATGGCGGTAAAAAAAGGACTGGTGCTGGTAAATAACGTGGGTATTATTGATGCCGATTATTACAACAACGAGGACAACGAAGGGCACATTATGCTGGGGCTGTATAACACGACGGACAGCGATGTTACCCTGGCAAAAGGTGAGCGTGTGGCACAGGGCATTTTTTACAAATACCTTACGGCCGACGGCGACAGCGCCGACGCAACCCGCAGCGGCGGCTTTGGCAGTACTGGTGAAAAGTGATTTTAGATAAAAGTTAATAGAAGTAATTTTAAATACCGTTGTAAACTGATTACGCAGTTTGCAGCGGTATTTTTTATGCCTAAATTGACACTAAAAATATACTATTCAATTACCTCTTCAATGGACAAATTTTCCGGCCTTTAAGTTAAATTAAAGCAAACACAGTAGAAATTTTATTTTAAAAGTGATATAATACATAATAATTGAGTGTAAAATAAAGTATAAAATAGTTTTAAAATAAAAATTTAAAGGAATGTATATTTTTGTCCCAAATAATCAGAAAACTAATTCTAATCACCGGTGATTTGTTTTGCATCCAAATAGCAACATTTATAGCAATCTGCCTGCAAAGCGAAACAATGCGCAGCCTGCAAATAGACTTTCACCTGCGCCTTGCAGTACTGCTCTCCGTATTTTTAATCCTGTTCTTTAACATCTACGGACTATTCAGCCTTATACGTAAAAGGTTAAGCGAAATATTTCTAAACCTTATCGTTGCCGTAGCCAATATCTTCATTGCCGCAATGGCAGTAACCTTCTTCATGCGAGATTTTGAATACTCTCGCATGGTAATAATTTATTCTGCTATCTTTGGCTTTATGCTTTTAGCACTGTGGCAGTATGTAATGCACAAAGTAGAAGTAAAACACCTTCCAATACCAACAGTATTTATAGCAGCAGAAAAAGAAGAACAAGAAAAACTAAAAGAAAAAATCCGTAAAACCTACGGCTTAGAAAAAAGTACCCTAAAATTTGCAGAACCAAAAGACAAAGAAAAAAACATCAAACAAATAGAAACCAGCGACATAATACTTATCGGAGAAAGCCTGCCGATAGAAATAAAAGAATACATCTTAAAAGCAGCAAACGAAAGAAAGAAAACCATAATACTTGTACCAACGCTGTACGAAATAAGCTGCAGCAAAATGTACCTGTGGCAGATAGATGATTTGCCAACACAAAGAGTATCACGCATGCTCTTAACTTTAGAGCAGCGTATCTTAAAACGCACGCTGGATATTATTGTATCAGTAATATCTTTAGTTTTACTATCACCAATAATGCTGATAACAGCAGTAATAGTAAAACTGGACAGTCCGGGACCGATAATCTACAGCCAAGTAAGAGTAGGACGCTTTGGCGAAGAATTTAAAGTACATAAATTCAGAAGCATGAGGCAGGACGCTGAAGCCAAAACAGGACCTGTCTTAGCAGGAGAAAACGACCCGCGCATAACAAAATTCGGCAGATTCATGCGAGCAACGCGTTTAGACGAATTGCCGCAGCTGATAAACGTATTAAAAGGCGAAATGAGCATAGTAGGGCCAAGACCTGAAAGACCATTCTTTGTAGAACAATTCATTAAAGAAAAGCCGGAATACGCATACAGGCATAATGTAAAGCCCGGTATAACAGGCCTTGCACAAATAGCAGGCAAATACAACACTACAGCTTACGACAAGCTGGTGTATGACTTAATCTACATTCAAAACGTAAGCGTAATGTATGACTTAACATTAATGCTGCAAACATTAAAAGTACTTATAACCAAAGAAAGCACCGAAGGGGTAAAGTAAAACGTGAAATTTACTGTATTGATGTCAGTATACTACAAGGAAAAACCAGAATATCTACAACTGGCATTAGAAAGCGTAATAAACCAAACAGTAAAACCAAATGAAATAGTGCTGGTGGAGGATGGAAAACTAACAGAAGAACTGCAAGCCGTAATAACAAAATACCAACAAAACTACCCCGATATATTTAAAACCTACGCATTACAGCAGAACCAAGGCTTAGGCAAAGCGTTAAACTTTGGTATGAAAAAATGCAGCAATGAACTTATAGCTCGTATGGATACCGACGATATAGCAGAGCTGAATCGTTTTGAACTGCAAATAAAAGAATTTAAACAAGACAAAGAACTTATGCTTTGCGGCGGGCAGATAGCAGAATTTGCAGATAACCCAACAGAAGTAACAAGCTATAGAAGCGTACCGCTGAAACATAATGCAATATTAAATTTTGCAAAAAAACGCAATCCGTTTAACCACATGACGGTGATGTTAAAAAAACAGGCAGTACAAAACGTTGGTGGTTATATGGATATGCCATACTTTGAAGATTATTGGCTGTGGGCAAGAATGTTAAAAGCAGGATACAAAGCAAAAAATATAGACCAGGTGCTGGTAAAAGTACGTGCCGGGCAGGACATGATAGCGCGGCGCGGTGGTCTAAATTATGCCAAGTGCATAATACGGTTTGAAAAAGCACTGTACAGCATAGGAGTAATAAATTTTACGGAAATGATAGGTTACATAACCTTAAGATGTATGGTGTCGGTAATGCCGGAAAGTTTAAGATTAATGATTTACAGGTGGAAGTTGAGAAAGTGAAAATCAGCGTAATAATACCGGTTTACAATGTAGAAAAATATTTAAAAAGATGTTTGGATTCTGTGGTTACCCAAACATACAAAAATTTAGAAATTATTTTAGTAGATGATGGCAGTACAGATAACAGCGGTAAAATTTGTGATGAATACGCAGCAAAAGATAAACGTATAATTGTAATACATAAAGAAAATGGCGGATTGAGCGATGCGAGAAATAAAGGGTTAGATATTTGTACTGGAGATTATATAAGTTTTATAGACAGTGATGATTGGATTGATTTAAATTATTTTGATGTGTTATTAAAAAATTTACTTGAGTATGATGTAGATATAGCTTGTTGTGACTATTTGAGAACTGATAAATATGAACAGAATAATGATGTAAGTATTGAAAATGCACAAATATTTATAGATGAAAAAATTTTAGAAATTTATTTAGAAAAGGAACTGGTTTCTGCTTGTGATAAATTATATAGAAAAGAAAAATTTTACGATGTAAGATTTCCGTTGAAAAAAGTAAATGAAGATATTTCAACTATTTTTTTAGTATTTACTAAAAGTAGAAGTATAGCTTATATTGATAAAAAATTGTATTTTTATTTTAGAAACACAAATAGCATAACAAAATCTAAATTTTCAATAAAAAATTTAGATTTATTACATGCGTGGAATGAAGTATTAAATCTTTCAAGAAACTATTCTAACGAAATACAAAAATTAGCAGATTTTAGATTAAAAAAGGCATATTTTTCGTTACTTGGAATAATTGCTTATAATGGTATGGATAATACTGCCGAAAACAACGAAATAAAAAATTTTCTTTTAAAAAATTTTAATGATAATTATATGTATTTGCTTAAATCAAACTTGATTAGTTTTAATAGAAAATTAGCAATTATTTGTATGAGAATTTCTTTTGATTTATGTTGCAAAATAGGGAGTTTAATCAGATATATAAGATGAAAAAGACAGTAGTTTTTTTATGCGAAGGGAAAAATCATATTAAATTTTTTACTAATATGGAAAATGCTTTTCAAGAATTAGGGTATACTTGTGTATATTTTGTTCTTGATTTTTCTATATATTTACAATTAAAAGAGAAAACATTAAATAAAATTATATTAGCAAAGAAAAAAGATTATTCTTGTAATACAGAGGAAGTATTTTGCGCAAAAGATTACATAGAAGGCGTTATTTCAGAAAATGATGCGAAAAATATCTATAAATCGGTTTGGTATTATTGTGATAGATTTTGTAAAGAATCGCAAATTAATTTAATTATAGCAAGTCAGGGTATTCTAACGGCGGAAATAGCAATAAAAAATTTCGCCAAAACTAATAAAATTCCTATATTGTTCTTTGAATTAGCTAATATACCGGGTAAAACGTTTTGGGACATAGAAGGTTCTAATGCTAAATCTTATTTGTATAATCATATCGAAATATTAGATGATTATACGATTGATGAGAGGAAATTTTTGAATTGGAAAACAAAATATATTGAAAGAAATTTTAAACAGCATCTTGTAAAACAAGCAACTGGACTAAGACCTTTTAATTATTTATATGGATTAATTGGTCGGTTTAATTTTTTATTTACCGGTTTAAATTTGTATAAATTTGATATTTTGACAAAAATAAAATATTTTATAAAATCACGGACTATTAAAATTAAATATGATGAAGTTGATGTTTGTAAAGAAAAATATATATTTTTCCCAATGCAAGTCGCATCAGATTCTCAAATTATTTTAAATAGTGATATTGGATTATTTGATGCTTTAAAATATTCAATTGAAAAGGCTAAAAAAAGTAATTTGAAGTTAATAGTAAAATTACATCCTGCCGAAAGAGATATAGACATAATAAATTCAATTTTAAGATTAAGAGAAAAGTATAAATTTAATATTGTGGATAATAATACATTTGAGGTTATAGCAAATGCACAAAAAGTAATAACAATAAACTCTACTGTAGCTTTAGAAGCGATGATTTTAGATAAGCCTGTTGAAATTTTAGGTAGAAGTTTTTATAAATTTTTTAATAAAGAAAGAGTGAAAAATTATATTTTAGGTTATTTAGAAGATATAGATTTTTTTAGTAATAAAAAATTTACTGTTATACAAGTAAAAAATTTGATAAAAAGGATACGAATAATTAGATGAATTATAAAAAATTTTTAATATCTATAATTGTGCCAATATATAATGCAGAGAATTATTTGACTAAATGTATTAATTCTATAATTAATCAAACTTATAAAAATATAGAGATTATTTTGGTTAATGATGGAAGTACAGATAATAGTTTAAAAATTTGTAAAACTTTTGCCTTAAATGATAAACGTATAATTATTATTAATCAAAAAAACATGGGTGTGAGTAATGCTAGAAATGCTGGAATAAATGTAGCTAAAGGAGACTATATAAGCTTTGTAGATTCTGATGACACGATTGAAAATAATTATATACAAGAATTAATTGATAATAGTAATTACGGTGAATTTGATGTTGTAATTTGTGGATATAATGATATTTATGCAAGTAATAAAAAGATAGAAAATAAAATGCCCCAAAATATCAAATTAAGAGGTTTTATAAGTAATGATTATGTGATTTTAAAAAGGTATTTAAGTTATCCATGGCATAAGATTTATAAAGTAAATTTTTTAAAGAAACATAATATCAACTTTTCTACTCAATTTACAGATGCAGAAGATCAAGTATTTAATTTTAAGGTTTTCTCTTTAGCCCCAAATTATAATTTTGTAAATAAGACTTTGTATAATTATTATCATGTAAATTCTAATTCTTTATCTAAACAATATACTATAAGATCATTTAACAGTAATCTAAAAAAACTTCAATATGAAAAGACTTTTTTAGAAGAAAATAGAATATATAATAAAGAAAAATTTTTAAATGACAGCGCATTTTGGTTGATGAACAAATATGTTGTAGTCTCAGATATATCAGATAATTATGTTAATTTTAAAAGCAGGGTAGATAAAATAAAATTATTGATGTACAAATGTGAAAAATTTAGAAGTTTTAAAAGATATGTTGCTTTATATTGTCTAAAAAATAATTTTTATTTTATAATATATGTTTGGTATTTATTAAAATATCTCAAAAGGTGATACTATATGAATAGAAGAATTATTAATTTTTTATTTTTTATTATAGTTCTATTTTTAATTTTTAATAATATAAATAAATGGTTACAAACAGATTTTATATGAGGTATTTTACAAACAAAGTTACTTTTATATCCAATTCTTATAGGTTTAATTTATACGTTATATTGTCAATGCAAATATAAAGATATTTTTATAAATTTTGATAAATTCTTAAAATTTTCTATTGGATATTTGGGGTGGGGTTGTGTTTCTTTAATAATTGGATTATATACATATCCGTATTATGATTTTATCTTGAATGGACCGGTAACACAGATTGAAAAACTTCCAATAGTTATTAATATTTTAAACAATTTTAAATTTACGTAAATGAAAAAATATTAACAATTATTTGGATGATACAAGGAAGAATAAAAAGTTTTTTTCTTGAATTATTATATGCTTTTGGTGGAGCCTATATGATTTATTGTTGGTGTCATAATAACTTGCAAACAGCTTTTAATATTTTTGTAAAAACTGTTTTAAGTTCATTAATAATAATATTTGGATATTGTTTTATTGAATTGTTTTATTTAGCAGGCAATGAAACAGCTAAAAATATTTTAATTACAATTACACCATATTTGCATGACATAAAAAGCAATTATGGTTGGTGGCCACCGTTGCTATTAAAAGGGCAGCTGCGTTCAATATTTGCAGAACCTTCTTATTACGGTATATATTTTGCTTTTGCTATGCCGATGTTGTGGTATGTTTT
>ULWT01065962.1_pt1 | contig 20560 bp, 23 predicted proteins | sample 1960611 | NCBI WGS metagenome assembly ULWT01 (sample SAMEA4835819, study PRJEB28245) | human gut metagenome | biome: gut microbiome; material: fecal sample | place: Denmark | collected 2008
CCCGTTCCGCACGAATTTTTTCCTGCTTTGCTTTACGCTCGTTAGCTCGGGCAGCTATATCCGGCGGCATACATACGATAATGGTTCTGTCTGCTTTATTGTAGCTGTCAGGGATATATGGCAAACTTTTATAACGAAATTTATAATCGTGATAAGATACTCTTACTTCTTCATATCCGGCAGCTAAATTGTTTTTTAGTTGCTCCTTCATGTAACATTTCCCGCAAACAGAGCGGGTTTTAAAAAAGTTGATTTTATCTTCTATATGTTCCTGGCAACCGTAAAGTTCCATTTCCTGCATATGTCCGCAGCTCATTTTAACTCGATATTTCATCCAAAAACTCCTTTTTTATTATGGTATCAGACTGCCGCGGCAGCGGCAGCCCGATTATTTTTAATTTGCTTTTAAAATTTTAAATTCAGTTTTTTGCCAGCCAATAAGATTTACTTTACCACGGTCGCCAACAAAATAAACTTTTTTGCCGTCATTATAGGCGACTTTAAATTTCTTTTGCCCGCCATAGTTGCAGTTAATAAATTCAACCATATCACCGGGGCGAAGTGCTTTAATTGCCGCTTTTTTGGCAATTTCATTGTAATGCCGTTCCAATACGTTTTTGCGCCATTCGATTGCATATTTATCATCGGGGCAGGGTACGTCTTTTAAAATAATCAGCGGACAGTCATGATAGCCCGGCCCCATATCTTCGCTCATGTCCTTGTAGCCCCATTCGTATTTATCAAAGACTACAAGATTGACCAAAATAATGCGGCTTTGGTCAGGTCTTTCCAGACTGCAATAATAAACATAGCCGCCTTTTTCACCAACATAGGGGTCGGCAACCAAGTGGTCATGAAGAATGACAGCCTCGCCATTGTACCACGATTTTACTTCTTTGGCAACAAAATTTCTTTTTTCTTTAGTGGTTTGCGGTTTGCAGCAGCCATAATAATGATAATTCGTATAAGTCCAGCCCATTGTTTTTTCCTCCTTCAGCCCGGCAGGGCAGCCTGCCGGGTGTATTTATTTTTTATGCTAAAATAGCTTCATAACATTCCCACGTGCCCCATCCGCAGGCGATAATTTTCGGATCATCGGTACGGTCTGCCGAAAAGCAGGTGGTTTGGGTAATAAGTTCATCCGCAAATTTCAAAAAGTCTGTAATTTTTCTGCCTTTGCAGAAATTGCGTTTTGCGTCATCATAATAATCGTCCGTATAACGCCCGGTGCAAACGATTTCTTTAACCTGCCCGGCAAGGATAGCCTTTGCAAGTTTGGCGCCGTTTATTATGCCTTTTGTAAAATCCTGCTTTTTTACGGTAGCAAACGGGCTTATAACACGGCAGGATTTTAATTCGTATTCGTTAAATTTAATGCCCATCAGTTCCAGTCTGCTACTGTTGCGGTTATAATTACCAGCACGGCAGTTATTTACAAATTCCGTAAAAGGCAGGTCATCAAGGAAATAGCTTAAACCACAATAACCGTTGTCGGCATCGGCAAAGGTAAAGCAGTATTTTTTGCAGGTTTTACCTCTTTTAAGTGCATTTTCAAGGTCAATAATGCTAGCGCTTTCCCGGTACAGTTTTAACAGCACATTGCAGTCCTTTACATATACAGCGTGTTCGTTTCTTGTTACCGTCATATCATTCAAATCATTTACTACCATAGTCATTTTACATACTTCCTTTCAAAATATAGGCAAAATGTCAAGCCGCTTCGGCGTGGGCATTAATGCCGTGGGTTCGGAAGGGTTCAAAACCCTTGCAGCGTAACCCCTCGCTACCGCGACTATTTTTCAACCGCTTTTCGCAGGTACTTTATAAGCAGTGCAGCCTGCGAAGGCAAAGGACGGCAGAGCCGCAGCGTTTATCCTTGCCGGAGCAGCAGGCAAACTGCTAAAATGGGCCGGAGAAAAGCGGGGGAAAATAAAATACTCCCATCAGGAAAGAACAGTTTAATTTTTTCTGTTCTTCCATGATGGGAGCGTATTGTTGGTGCAGTTATTTATCATTATCTGAAAGTGGAATATATAAATTCAGTAGTAATGCATTCTCTAGTTAGATATTTTGTTTTTACTCATTTATACTATATTTTTTCAGTAATTCTTTGGCATATTTTTGTCCGTCAGCAGTCAGAAATACCTTTTTTGTTCGGCTGGGGTGATCGCCTTGATGTATATATTTTTCTTCATTCAATTCATTTAATGCATCAAAATTGTAACCTTTCCAGGCATAAAAATGTTCTTTATCAAGAAATTTATCATATTCACTAAATCTTGTAAGGTACATTAATATCATCGTCAATTCTTTGATAGTTTGTTTAGTTGTAATAAATTCCATTGTAATACCTTCCTTGAGGCAAATATTATACTAATATTTGCCTGTTTTAATTTATGTACATATTATAAATTAATAAAATATATTTAGAGTTGATTGATTTCCACTTCTAATAACCTAATTGATTCCATAACTTCATTAAAGTCTGGTATTTCGCCGTAGAACATATCTTTCATAGCTACATAGTCTTTTTTTAATTCTGTTAACCGATACTCTGGCGGCAAAAGTTTTAAAGTACCTGGTGTAGCTTCATCATATTTTGCCCAATTTACAGGATAAAATTTCTTTTTAAATTCAACGACTTTATTTAATAAATATAGGTGATTAAAAGCACTTTCTTTTACAGATGTTGAAAGCATTCGATAGATATCGTAATAATGTCTAAAGTACCTTGGTTTCATTGGTTTAGTTTCAGGCCTGTTTGCTTCTTGATGCAGAATAGTAATTTTTTCCCAAAAAGTGCGTTCAGGTTTAACTGTAAGTATAGTTGTGCTAGGGGAAGAAAAAACGAATGGATAATAATGACTTGCATATGGTTCTATTTGTATTTCTTCGGATGGTGTCCATGCTGCCAAAGCACCTATTTCCAGACGTATTTGATCTAGAATAGAGTCATTAGCAAAAATAACCGGATAAGAGAAGATAACCGTTTGTTTGTCAGATTCATCAACAGCAATTTCTATATTTCCGTTGATTTCTGATGAAAAATCTTCTTTTATTTTTGGACAAAATTCATGCAACAAAAAATCTTCTGCTTTTTTATTGGCTTCTTTATTAAATTTGTCCTGTTTTGTTTTATTTCTTTCTAACCATGGTTCATTTTTTTCATAACCTAAAATTTGCCAGTCAAGAATTAAATCAATGTCTTCAGAAAATCGTTCAATTAAATTATATGCTTTTGAAAGGCTGGTTCCGCCTTTGAAGGTGAAATTATTTTGCCACGGAGATCTGTGAAACAGATAATCTAAAGTATAGCAAACCCAAAAATCTTTTTCGATGATAGCATCACGAACATGCATTTTTTGGGCAGTATTTCTAAAAAGTTCTTGTCGATCACTTGTTGCTAATTTGGCAATTCCCTGCATTTAAATTTTTCTCCTTTGCAATTTTTTGAAATATTTCAAAAATCCACTTTGTAGAATTTTTTGCTTCTTTTAATATAGTGGTTGTTTCTGTTTCTGTTAATCTGTTGGAAAGAGCACCTATTATATCACTTTTAATATTTTTTTCACCATAAAATTTAAGTGCCTCAATTACTAAAATGGTTATATTACTTAAATTGGAAATATCTTTATTTGTTCGATGTTTAAATTCTATTTTGATAGTATCAATTTGATATGTTTTATATGGGCCATCACTAATATAAGACCAAGTTGCAGGTACTTGCGTTGATAGTTTTAATAAGTTTAAAGCAGTGTTCCCTGATGGGCTTATTTTCCAATTATAACTTCTGGCAATGGCTTCGGCAATTGCATGTGGATCTGCAGCAATGTATTCCTTTAAAAGTTTACTATATTTTGGTTTTTCATAAATACCATTGGTTATACGTCTAATTTTGCCTTTATCTGCAAGCCTGCTCAGGTTTTTTCGTATATTTTCATAATTTGTAATGTCAGCAAAGTCTGAGTTTATAAAAATTGTTCCATCTTTAGCTTCTTTTATTTTTTCACGAATTAAAAATGCGGAATTAGTTTTCATGATCATCACCTCTTTTGTCACGAATATTATATATTATTCGTGACAACAAAACAATAATCATATAAGTTTTTTAACTAAATTTTCAAAATTCGTGCAATTTCAAATTAAATACTTAAATATTCAGATATTTAAGTATTTAGATATTTATTTAAATTCGGTTTTAAATATTTCACCCCTGAAGCCATATCAGAACAGGGGTGAGTGTTTATTTTATAAAATTTTTATAATCAAAATTATCCTCGTGTTAAGATTATAGTTGATAAAAAGGGTCTTTCAACAGTTCGTTATAATAATGGTAATTATTTTTCAACGTATCTATATGAGCATTATTCATAACTTCATTTCCTTTGTGAAGTTCATTAGTATTGTTGAATTCACATTGTATGCCGGTATCAAGGTTCCAATTTCCAGTGTTTAAATAATTGGTAAAATCGGTTTTAAAATATTCTTTTGCTGTGATTTTTCCTGGAGCATTCCAGAAGCTTTGAAGAACCTGGAAAATTCTTCGTGCTACTGCGCAGGAAAATTTAAATAAATCATGCGGAGTATAAGCCGGGAGATTATCACATTTGTGGTAAGGTTTATTAAAAAAGTCAGGTCCATAAAATAGTTTCTGTGCCTTGTTTAATTTTTCAATTATATCTTCGGTTTGAAAAGAAAGAATTTTTGTACCTTCAAATAATAAGGATGTAGTTTGCAATAATGCGCTATATGCTTGTTGGACTGGATGATTTTTATCATGAGCGTTGTTAAATGAAGTGGGGATACAATCTGGATACATTTTTAAGAGGACTGAATATACAGCATCAGCAATAGTAAAATCCAAGAGTTCTGTATTTGATTGTTCCGGGCAATGCCAGTCATTACGGTTTAATTCAAGCTGATAGGATGCTTGTATGCCTTCATCAATTAAAAATTCCTGATATTTGTGTTCGTATTCATGCATACTTTCTTTAATGCTTCCTGCTCCTGTTTGTGCACATATTGGTTGTCTGAGAGCTGGTGGCGAAACAATTGCCGTTATGCCAACTCATCTAAACAACATATATCCTAGTCAGAATAAGAAATTGTTCCATGATATATTAGATAATAACGGCTGCGTAATAAGTGAATATGAACTTGGCCATCCTATAAATGAAAATGATTTTGTTTTACGTGACCGGCTGCAGGCAGCATTAGCTGTTGGTACTATTGTCATCGAAGCTGGAATAGGAGGCGGAACCATGCATGCCGTAAACACTACACTAAAATTAGAAAGACCGTTAGCTTTTCTGAAATTTTCAGAAGAACATTATGAACAATATGAAAATGCCAGTGCCAACAAATCATTTTTGGAAAATGGCAAAGCCTTACCGATTGCCAATTCTTCTGATATTGATAATTTTCTAAACGCATGCACTGCTAAAGATGTAGCATCCTTAACAAATATTCCTGATAATAATTCGGCAATAATTGAGCAAAGTTTATTCTAAGGATAAAAAGAAACAAATATATAAAAAAGATTATTAAGATACTAAAAGGGCTGTAATGCGTTAAACTTCATTACAGCCCTTTGGAATTTTAAAATTAAAAATATCATAAAAATGTCAATAATGTGTAATTTGTGATTGCAAAAAATCTCAATAATGTGTTAAAATTAACTTGTAAAAAAGTTATATTATGTGTTTTTCTGTTCTATATATTAGAACTTTTGAGGTGAGTTTTATGAAAAGAAAAATTTACGATGATATTTTAAACTGGAAACAGGAATGGGCTGGAAAAACTGCTCTGCTTATTGATGGCGCAAGGCGTGTCGGTAAAAGCTATATTGCAGAAAAATTTGCGCAAACTGAATATAAGTCTTACATTTTAATAGATTTTAACCGGGCAAGCGATGATATAAAAAATTTATTTGTAAATTATTTGAACGATCTTGATACCCTTTTTATGTATTTATCGGCTTACTACAATGTTAAACTGTATGAGCGCGAATCGCTTATTATATTTGATGAGGTCCAGTTATTTCCAAAAGCAAGAGCTGCGATAAAATATTTGGTTGCAGATGGCAGATATGATTACCTTGAAACAGGTTCATTGATGTCTATTAAAAAGAACGTAAAGGATATTTTGATACCATCAGAGGAACGACATTTAAAAATGTATCCTTTGGATTTTGAAGAATTTTTGTGGGCCCTTGGAAATGATACCCTTATGGATATTATAAGGAAATTTTATGAGACTAAAAAACCAATGGGGCAGGTGCTGCACAGGAAAGCAATGGATTATTTCCGTCAGTATTTAATTATCGGTGGAATGCCGCAAGCTGTACAGGAATATGTGAATACTAAAGATTTTGATAAAGTTGACAGAATAAAGCGTGATATACTTACACTTTACCGTGCTGATATTGTCAAACATGCTGATGGTTATGAAATAAAAGTAGAAAGTATTTTTGATGAAATCCCGGCACAGTTACAGAAACATGAAAAAAAGTTTAAGCTTTCATCTATAAAAAAGGATGCACGTTTACGTGATTATGAAGATGCTCTATTTTGGCTTGATGATGCTATGATAGTAAATATTTGTTATAACTCAACAGCGCCCAATATAGGACTAAAGCTCAATATGGATAGACTGACATTAAAATGCTATATGGCGGATACAGGTTTACTGATAAGCCATGCATTTGATGAAAATGGTCTTTTAAGTGAGGAAATTTATAAAAAATTACTTTTTGGGAAATTAGAAGTGAACGAAGGAATGCTTATAGAAAATATAGTGGCACAAATGCTTACAGCAAGCGGGCATAAGCTGTACTTCTATTCAACTCCATCGGCAAAAGATAATCTGGACCGGATGGAAATAGATTTTTTAATTGCCAAAACCAAAATCAGTAACAGGCATAATATATCACCCATAGAAGTAAAATCCAGTAAAAATTATACACTTTCCTCATTGCGGAAATTTACTACTAAATATGCGGAGCAGACTTATACTCCTTATGTTTTACATACTCAGGATTATAAAGAAGCAGACGGTATTGTTTATTTGCCACTATATATGACGCCGTTGATTTAGAACGGAAGAGTTATATTTAATAATTATATAAATACTACAAATATTTATATATAATCAATTCTTGCATAAATTAAGTTAAATGTTTTAGGATATTATTCCTAAAATCAATTAACAAAATATGGTAACTGCTTATTAAAATCATACATTTTATAGCAGATATTTTAAAAGCTGCAATCCTGCGCAGGGAAGGACGGCACGAGTACAAAGGTTAACCTAGTCACAGCATAGAAAAGTGGAAAAAGATAAGAATGCTCCTATCAGGAAAGTACTTTAGCTACTAAATCAAAACTTACAGAAGAACGGAATTTTGTTATATCAATTATTGATTTTTAAACTATAATGAAATTCTTGAATTACAAAAAATTAGTGTTCTTATATCCAATGGGGGAGATTATTATATGGAAAATTTACAAGATATTTTTCATCAAGTAAAAAACCGCAAATTTGTAAAAGAAACTTTAGGTAGGGAAATCTGGATACAAGTTTGTGGCGATAGGGAATTAAATTCAGCCCATGCACTTTTTTGGGCCGCATTTATTCCCCTAGAAAATGTTGCAAGTGTTTTAAATTGTGAAACTTGGGATAGTATTAGGAATACTCAAACCCCTGGCTTTGCAAAAACTCCTTCAGAAGTAGTTTACTATAGAATTCCCAAAGATTTTTGTGCATGCGAAAATGTTGTGCATTTTAGAAATTTTTATGGGATTAAGCCAGAATATGTAGAAATAGTAGAAGAATTTCGTCTGCTCAATAACCTTTATCACGATGTTACTACCAATATTTATTTTGCAATTTCAGAAAATGGTGAGCCTGTAGAAGTTGCTAAAATTGAAAATAATACATGCGCTTTTATAAAACTTGAATATCTTATGCGATATGCTGCTGCACGCCAAATGGCTTTTCTATTATTTTTTGATATACAAATTCGTAGGGCAGGTACTTTAGAAGACAATGGTGTTTCTAAATTATTTGATGAATATCAGGATAATAATTTAATTTATAGAATCATCGTAGATGAATATGATTCAGAATGTTATAGTAGTCTTATGGGAAAACGAATTATTTATCCTCCACCAGTTGAAGAATGTGGATATTGGCCATATACGAAAGAAAGACATTATGAGAATTTTATTGTTGGAATTGATGAATATGGAAAACCAATAAAATTTACCTGTAATCCAAATATGCTTTCTAGTTATTTTCAAAAGCAGCCGGCAGGCCCAAGTTATTTAACACCTGTATTTTTTAAAAAAGAAGTCCTGCAAAGATATTTATCACATCATGATTTGTATAGTGTTGAAGACGGTTATCTGAGATGTCACGGGCTTTGGGGAATGCATATTGATAATCATCATATGGATTATGTTTGTGTATATCTTGGCGATTTAGGAAGAGATTTACCAGCTGAAGAACAAAGTCACTGGCTCCAATATAATGTTGCTGTATCTGAAAAATTAAGTAAGGTAGCGTACGAAAGGGATTTTCTTTGTAAAGCTACTGATTCAGATATTTTTGACATAAAATTCAAGAATACATTTTACGGATTTCAAAAGAAATGGAAAGAAAAATTTGGATGGTATTTATTTTTACCTTTAACTGCATCAGATGAATATAATATTAGTCTTTTACATATTCCGTATACAAATAACCAACAAGAATTTGATAACCAGGTTCTCTCATTAGTAAAAACTATAATAGATTCGCTAAACGAAAAAGAAATTGACAAACAGATTAAAAACCATTTAGACTTAAAGGGGAGCATTTCTAAATTAGAACATTGGCTGACAGAATTAGGAATCCAGAAATTTGAAAGCCATATTAAATTTCTTAGAAATCTTCAAGAATTACGTTCCAGTGGTACAGGACATAGGAAAGGGAAGAACTATGACAAAATAAAAAAAGAATTTTGTTTATCAAACGATAATTTTAAAACAGTTTTTGATAATATTTTATGCGATGCTACGACGTTCTTATTATTTTTAACTAATAAATTTAGTTTATAATATATTTATAAAAGAGCACCATAAAAGAATTTTTTAAAAATACAATAAATATGTTTAGATATAATTTAGGAGTTTTAGTATGTTTAATTTATATGTAGATGAAAGTATAACTTATATTAATCCTCAAAATACATTTTTTATTATGGCTGGTATAATAATAAACGAAAAAGATTATCCAAAAGTTGAAAGTATGTTAAACTCGTTAAAACAAAAATTATGGAATAATACTAATGTTATTTTACACGAAAAAGATGTAACTTTTGTATCACAACGTAAAAACCATTCTAAATTAAATGAAGTCTCTCCAGATTATCATATATTTACAAATCAGAAGAATATAAATGCTTTATATAATGGGTTATCAGGAATATTTAAAAATAATAACATTAGTGTTATTGGAGTATGTTTAAATAGATCTCAGTTAGATATAAATTATAATGCTAAACATATGAATTATGATTTTACAATATCTATTCAATTATTAGTTGAAATATATTGTCAGTTTTTAATTAAACATAAGTCTACTGGAAATATCATTTACGAGGCTTTAAATGAAACTGAAAATATTAAAATCCAACAACGCTTATATGAATTAAAAGCTTTGGGTAGTTTATTTTATAATTCACATTCTTTTCAAGAACATATTAAAAAAATCAATTTTGTTAAAAAAAGAGAAAATAATTGTGGCTTACAATTAGCCGACTTTACACCTAATTGTTTGGGACGTACAGTAACTGGTGCAAAGCCTAAAAATAAAGATTTTAAGAAAAATCTTTTAAAATGCTTATATGATGGTTCTATTAATAACCGTGATCGATTTGGATTAAAAATCTTACCATAATTAAATTGACAATTATTTATTTTTTGTTATAATATTAGTGACAGGATTGTGGTTGCTAGATATTAATGAACTTTAGTATCGCGTAAAATTTGCTTTACCTTTTAGCAGATTTTATAATGCAACCCGTCGAACCTGTTTTATATTAACATGAATTTAAGCTATGTTAATTCATAGCTTTTTATTTTTAACATCTAACTATGTATAAGATAAAATATACATAGTTAAAACGTGTAAAAATTACGGTTTTGGAAAAGCTAAATTTTATTGTTTAAGGAGTTTTTAGCATGCTGCCGGATTTTGTTACTGACAAAACTAAAATTGCAAAATATTCTTACGCCGACGTCGAAGAAATATTTTTGGATAACTATGAGGACGTTTTAAAAAAATATATTGCCGGCGGCAATCCCTCCGAAGATACATTAAAAAATTATTTCGGCCAGATTCGTGAATTTCTTTCCTGGTGCAAGGATAATGATTTTAAACCACTGCGCCTCCAGGAGCCCCATATTATTTTGTACCGGGATTTTCTGCTTGAGAAAAAACAAAAGGTCAACACAGTAGCAGCCAAATTAAACGCCATCCGCAAATTTTACCATATTGCGCAGAAATTTCATATAATCCAGGATAACCCCGCGGAAGATGTTAAAGCCCCGCGCGATCCTGATGCAGCGCTTATTAATATACCCTATTTATCCGCCGGTAAACTGGAATACCTTTTCCGTTCCATTCCCAATGAAACGGAAAAAGAACTGCGGGATAAAGTAATTATTGCCTTTATGGCCATAGAAGGATTACGCACTGTGGAAATTCACCGAATGAATGAGGAAGATATAAACGTCGAGCAGCAGACTATTCTCATTCACGGTAAAGGTAAAAACGCTATGATTTATCCCCGGCCGGATACCTTTGCTCTATTGATGCGTTATTTGGAAAGCAAGGACCGATTCCGTATGCATCGCAATGATAGATATATTAATGAAGAAATGACGCCGGTCTTTACATCTGCTTCCAATAATATGTACGGGCATCGATTAATAAGGCAAGCTGTAAGGGATGCGGTTAATAAATGGCTGGTAGCTGCCGATCTGAAGGAGAAAGGCAAAGCCGGCCATATGCTGCGGCACACCTGCGCGACTTTGCTTTATCAGGAAACAAAGGATTTAAAACAGGTCCAGGAAACCTTAAGGCATAGTAGTACTAACATGAGCAGCAAATATGCCCATTTAACCGATAGACAGGAAAACCGGTATACTAACAGCATACCGGTAGAAATAGAATAATTTTTGTAACTCCTCTAACAACTTTATTTTTATAAGCGTTAAATTATCGAGTTACATTTATAGCCTATATGAATAAAACCTTAATATAGCTCCCATATTTCGTTGTGAAAGCTTTTTTATTATATGCCATCTTAAACTATGGGTTTTACTAATAAAAAGCTCTTGGCTTGGAGTTTTCACAAGCCTGCGGTAAGATAAATTTATCCCGCAAATCTACTAAAGCATTATACAATCTTTCAAAGTTATGCCTTCTTCTTTCTACAAAAGAAGGTACTTTTTTTATCTGCGCAACGCCTACTGCCGCTTGCATATCAGTTACTTTCAGGTTATAACCAAAATGAGAATATACATATTTATGGTCATATCCAAGCGGCAACTCGCCATATTGGCGGTCAAAACGATGCCCACACAAATTATCTACGCCCGAAGGACACATGCAATCCCTGCCCCAATCTCGGAAGGAACGGATTATTTTATGCAGAAGCGGATTATTGGTATATACCGCGCCGCCTTCACCCATTGTCATATGATGCGGAGGATAAAAGCTTGATGTACCAATATCTCCAATAGTGCCGGTAAATTTTTCTTCGCCGTCAATAGTATATTTAGAGCCTAATGCATCGCAGTTATCTTCAATAAGCCACAACTGATGTTTATCACAAAATTCTTTAACTGCTTTTAAATCAAAAGGATTACCTAAAGTATGCGCTATCATTACAGCTTTAGTTTTTTCGGATAAAGCTGCTTCAAGCTTGCTAACATCAATATTATATTGAGGAATAGTTACGTCAACAAATACCGGAACTGCTCCATATTGAATAACAGGCGCAACCGTTGTAGGAAAACCAGCTGCTACGGTTATTACTTCATCACCACTACGTAGGTTTCCGTGATATTTTTTAAATATTTGTAAGTTTTGTAGGCATATCTGCCGAAATAAACTGCCGTATATTTAATGCGGAGTTCCACTTTGTCTTTAAAGTCTATAACCTTCATCACGGTGTTATCCGGAAGCAGGCTTTCAGGGCTGTCACCGTACATTACGGCATTATCGGTATGCAGCCTGCCGCAGGCAGGGCAGGTAACACCTGCGTGGCTGCGCCATACGCTGTAAGGCTTTACGGTAAACAGTGCGCCGCAGTTTATGCAGCGCGCCTGATAATATCCCTGCCTGTAATAACTTTTTTCACGCTTATCTTCTTTGTAGGTAATAAACATAGTTGGCGAACCATACCTAACATACATATCGTTTGCAATTATCTGATTGCCTATCGCAAGTTCTGCAAGTTTTTTCATTTTGCTACACCGTCCTTAATCCTCGTCATCGTCATTTTCTTCAAAGCCGTAGCCGTCATCGGCTTCGCTGTCCTCATAAATTTCCTGTTCCTGCGCTTCGGCTTCTTCATCAGATTTATCCGCTTCATCACCAAAAGCGCAGAACAGGCTGCCTTCCTCGCTTGTGGCTTTTTTTAAGTCCTCTTTAACCTGCGTTTTTTTACTTTCTTCCTTGCGCTTTGCTGCTTCGATTTTTTCCTGCGCCTGCCGTTTCTCACGTTCTGCTTTTTCGGCTTCTTCCAATGCTGGCTTATGCTTTTGCAAAAGCGTTGCTGCCATATCCAGTGCCCTGCGCTGCGTATCAATAAATCCTTCCAGTACCCTTGCCTTTTCCGGTGGGTTGCCGTGCTGTTTATCGTATTCGATAAGTTCCGTCAGCATATCAAGGCACTCTGTCTGCTGTTTTATAAACTGTTCTGTCCAGTTAATTTTAATCATTGCCGTTACCTCGCTGAATTAAAATTAAGGATTGGGGGCAAAGCCCCATATCCTTATGCTGTTTTTAATAATCCGGACTGCTGTCTATATCATCCAGTGCTTCAACTATCCGTTCCATTTCGCCCTCTTTGCAGGCTAAAGCGCCTATATCGTAAAGCAGGATTACAAATTCGGCATAGTCTTTGCAGTTGGCTTTTTTGATAAGTTCTTCAAGCCCATAACCTGTTTGCTCGGCTTTTTCATAAAGTGCCAGTTCATCGTTGGCTGCACCTGCGTTATCGCAGCTGCTGTACCGTTGGCAAAATTCCTCACAGGCTGTAAGCGTTGTTTTACCTTCAAGTTTTGCGCAGTAAAAGACAATATCCTTGCCGTTATCTAAAATCAAGGGGTTATCCATTTATGCCACCTGCTCTTTCTTTGCCTGCTGTTTAGACTGCTGAGGCTGCTCTTTTTTCTCGCAGTATTCAAATTCTCTCAAAAGGATTTGCACCCAAATTCCTTTACTGCCGTCCTCTTTTTCATATTGCCGTACCTCAACATTACCGCCGATATGGATTTTATTACCTTTGGATAAGGTATCTCCAATAAGTTCGGCAGTCTTACCAAAGGCGATTACATTGAAAAACTGCGGCTTTGTTACCTTTTCACGCTTGTCATACACGTTTTCAGCAACGGAAAATTTTGCAACGGCTCTGCCGTTTTTGCCAAAAATAATTTCGGGGTCTTTCGTAAGTCTTGCGGTGATTTCAATTCTGTTCATACATATACACTCCATTCTTTAACAGTAGGCGTAACGCAAAGCCCTATTGGCGCAGGCGTTTACCGCCGTGGGATTGGAAGGGTTGGCGACCCTTGCGCCGTCCCCCTCGCTCTCCGCGATTGTTTTTTGCCGCTTTCGGCGTCGATTAAAAAACGGCTGGCAGCCGCAGGCAAGGACGGCGTATTGCCGCGTAGTTTATCCTTGCCGCCCGGCATAAAGCCAGGCGTTAAAATCGAAGGCGTGAAAAGCGGAAAAAAATATAAAATAAAAAAGCCGCACCAACCAGGGCGGCCTCCAAAGCATCATACACGGCACCCGGCATTGTGCCGCGTATGAATAAAAAAGCAGTTCGCCAAGCCTTGCTTTCCGCGAAGGCAAACTGCTTACATTTTTCTTGACATTACCTGTATTATTTTGTAAAATATGCTCCGTGCCATTTTTAGATTATTCCTATATCATCAAATTCTTCATAATTTGGCACATTCCCCATACACAAAACCTGCTTTTTGTTGGCTGTAAAAGCAGGTTTTGTTTTTTTATGCTTGCTTTTTCCTTTTGTTCGTTTTATAATGATTTATAACAAACTCACGTTTGTTGTAATATTGTGAGGAAAGCAGCCATGCGTACCATATTACACGTTGACTTGAATAATTTTTATGCATCGGTAGAATGTTTATATAATCCGGCGCTGCGCGGTAAACCCGTGGCAGTCGCAGGCGACCCGGCCAACCGGCACGGCATAATTCTGGCCAAAAACATGCCGGCGAAAAAGTTGGGCGTAAAAACCGGCGAAGCCATCTGGCAGGCCAAAGAAAAAGTGCCTGACCTTATTTGCGTGCCGCCTCAATACGATAAATACCTGCGGTTCAGCCGGGCTGCGCGTAAAATTTATTACCGTTTCACCAACCAGGTTGAAAGTTTTGGTATTGATGAAGCGTGGCTTGATGTTTCCGGTTCGGTAAATCTTTTCGGCACCGGGCCGGAAATTGCTGAAAAAATACGACAAACCATGAAAAATGAGCTGGGGCTTACGGTAAGTATTGGTGTATCTTGGAATAAAATTTTCGCAAAATTTGGGAGCGACTACAAAAAGCCGGATGCAGTTACCTGTATCACGCCGGAAAATTACCAGGTTATAATCTGGAAAAAACCTGTATCGGATTTGCTGTACGTTGGCCATGCGACTGAACGTAAATTAAAAGGCATTGCTATTTTAACGATAGGCGACCTTGCCCGGCGTGACCCGGCGTTATTAAAATTATCGCTTGGCAAATGGGGACTGATTTTGTCCGACTTTGCCCGCGGCATGGATACTGCTCCTGTCCGTACAATCGACGAGCGCAGCGCAATAAAAAGCATTGGCAATGGTGTCACCACTCCACGCGATATAACAAGCGCGGATGAAGCAAAACTTGTATATATCTGCCTGGCAGAGTCCGTGGCAGCTCGCTTGCGTGAAAACGCCTTAAAATGTACCGGCGTTGAAATAACACTGCGCGACAGCAGCCTTTACACCGTGACCAGGCAGATGAAGCTCCCCTACCCCACTTGTTATGACGAAGATATTCTTAACGCAGCCATGCAGCTGCTTAATAGAAATTACGATTTTTATACAAATAAGCACCTGCGCAGCATAGGCGTGCGCGGCATTAACCTGGTAACGGCAGAAAAAGGGTATCAGCTGGATATGTTCGCGCCGGATAAAACCGACAAAAAAGATAAACTGGCCAAAGCAGTTGACCAGCTGCGCCGCAGGTTCGGCCATGATGCAGTGCTGCGCGCCGCAACATTATTAGATGATAAGTTGCGCATCAATCCAAAAGATGACCATGTTATACATCCTTATTCTTATTTCCGCTAAAGGGGGCAAATAAATGGATTATCTCGAAGTGACCGCAAAGTTTGATAATACCGGCCGCATAATTCCCCTTTCCTTTATTTGGGCCGGCCGGAAGATAAATATAGATAAAGTATCTGATATGCGCCCGGCAGCGTCACTAAAACAAGGCGGGCAGGGTATGCGCTATACCTGCCGTACCGGCAGCACCGTTTATTATCTGTTCTGTGACGAGCAGCGCTGGTTTTTAGAAAGATAGTTATAAATTTAAAGAGCCACACTTTTAAAAAGTATGGCTCTTTTTTTATTTGTTCTTTTTGTTTTCTAACCACCATTTACAGTTTGACCGCCCGTAACGGTCTGCCCACCATTCACAGTCTGGGAGCCCGAAACGAAAACCGTCCCCTGTATTATCCAAAAAGCTGCAATAAAAGCCGCTGTTAAAGGTTTTTTATCTTTCCATTCCACCTTTTTCTTTTTCATCATCATAATTACGTGATAAGAAGTGACCGGTATTAGTGCCCTGGGCACGGTTATTTTCAAGTTTATTAACTGCGCTGCGCAACTCATTAATTACATTTTGAGCTCCTGTAATATCCCCTGTTTTGATACTCTGGTATATTTTATCCGGTAGTGTAAGGTTATGTTCTTTATCATAAACATAGCCTTTCATTTTGTTACGGACGGCAATACATAGAGCAATCTGGTTATTTAGCTGCTTACTGTAATCTCTGAAATTGCTTGCGCGTTCTGCTCGTATATCATTTTTCTTTCGCAGCGTATTAACCATTTTTTGTATTTTAGTTTTTGCTTCAGGCTTGTGCAGCTCTTTATTCATATAATCAATTTTTGCCTGGTTGGCTGCTTTTTTATAATCAATATCTGCTTTCCATTTTTCGAGGCGCGTTTGTTCTTCTGCATATTTATATCTGGCAACAGGATTAAACCCGGTCGGTTTTGTATTTACCCAGGCTGTATACGCATCATTATATTTTTTCTCAATGCGCTTAATATTATTAAATTCTTTTATAAGTTTCTTTGTTGCTCCATGTGTATAAACTGCTTGTGCATACATAAGCATCCGTTTTTCAGACAGCACAAATTTGCTGATGTCAACAGATTGTTTATGTGCATTTCGTTCTTCATCAGTAAGTTTTTTAATATAGTTATTCAAAATTTCTACTGCATCAGATGCAACAAATTTAACAACCGGCTTTTCAGCAAGTTCTTTGGTTTTATTAATTTGCTCCTGGATTTTTTCAAGTTCTTCAATTTTTTTATGCAGTTCTTCCCGTTCTTTATTTAACTGCATAAGTTCAGCTGCGGCCTCTTTACATTGACGTGCGTAAAACATATCAAGTGCAGCATCGCTGGCAAAATTTATGAAGTATTCCTTTTTTTCTTCTTTTGTTTTTAAATTTTTAGTTTCGCTTTTTATTTTCTGTACTTCTTCAGGACCGAGATGTTTTTCCGGTGCGCGGTTATAATAATTTGCAAGGTCAGTATCATTTTTAGCAACTGCTTCATTGTAAAGTTCCTGCAAAGTAGCTGACGAAACGCGAATATTTAAACCATTATTTTCATAACTTTTGTTAATAATTTTTTCTAAATTTTGTCGAACTATCTTTATATTTTCTTTACCACACATGGCAGTAAATCGCGTATCTTTTTTTGCGCCACCACGTTCAGGATGACGTGGATTATATCTTTTGAAAAATTGTTCTTTAGTGTAATCGACAGTTTTTTCTGCTACTCTTTCACTAAACATTATATGCGCATGAGGTTGTTTTATATCTTCATTCAACGAAGCTGGTTTATTGTGAATTGCAAAAGTATAAGGCTTGTTTCCAATAACCTGTTTAACATATTCCTGGACAATTTTTTTATTTTCTTCATCAGACAGTTCGTTAGGAAGTGCAATTTCCAATTCAAAATATGCAACACCATTTACTCTTTCATAGGTGCCTGCTGCCTTCCAAAATTCTTGCGGACTATTTGCCCAGGCAGGTAAATTGCCTGACTCTTTATAAACTAAATCTTCGCGGCCGCTTGCTTCTTTGCTGTATCTTCCTTCACGAAGGATGTAATTGGCATGAGATAAACAATAGCTGCCTTTACCTTTATTTAATTTGCAGTGATAGGTTGCCATGGCCAATTCCTCCGAGTGAGTTTAATTGCAGAGCCGGTAATTTTATCCAGCCTTGCAATTATGTTTTAAAAAATTTTCGCGGAAAATTTTTACAATTTATACAAGCGCAGCTTGGCAGGCGATGACTATCGCCGGGAGATTTTAAAACAGCGTTTTAAAATCGGCCCCGCAGGGCGCGCGAGTTTCTGCATTTGTAAAATGAGAAACTCATAAGTGCGCATTACACTTGTGTAATGATACTGCCTGGTTTATGTTTTAATTTCGGTTTACCCTATTTTACCCTTTAAAAAGAATAAACCTATCTACAAAACCACCATAGAAGTTCCTCATACTTCTATAATTGTTTTGCAGATAGGTTTTAAATTCCGTCCCGGATATATTATATCATGTTCTGTTTAAACTAAAAAGTTTTTCCAAGAATTTTTTTTAGTTTAATCTGCGTAAGTTACGAGAAATTGTTCTGTTAAATTTCATTTTATAATTTACCGCTTTTAACTTTTCATACAACTTGCGAGAAAAACTTCTCTGAAATATTAATAATTTTTTGAAGAACTTGCGAGAAATTGTTCTTGTGAAATTAAAAAAATACGGTCAAAATATTTGACCGTATTAAAAGATGTTTCCATTTTTCATCAGCAACATTGCAATCGATTTGAATAGTTTGTTATTTACAATTTCCATTGGTTTGTAATTAATTTGCAATGTATTAAGTTGATTTAAGAGCAATGTTGATTCAGTATTTTCTAAAACGTATTTAATTATTTTTTCTGCTTCTTCATCAGTTTTAATTTTTTTAATGAAGTCATCATATTCTTTTGAACTCTTTTCTAATTCTTCTTTATCTTTTTCAACTTTATCATCATCAATACTTTGTAATCCCCAAGACTCACCAGCAAAATTTTCTTTTATTGCAGTTACAATAAGTTTTGGATATTCTTTCTTTTTATCTTTTTTAGGATACGTGGTTATGATGTATTGTATATTGTTTTCAATTCTTTCAAACGAAAACTTTTTTACAATATCCAGAGCTACATTTTTATTTACTTTGTAATAGAGTAATTCTTCCAAGGCCTTTTTAACTTTATCATCTGCATTTGGTAATAAAATATTATCAACACAAATAAATGTTATCTCAGTAACTTTCTTTCCTTTTGCTCCATCAGTTTCATAACTAACCTTCATTGTTGAATGTTCATTGATGTCTTTTATTGCTGGTTCAATTACATATCTTTTGAAATCAGAAAAGTTTTTATACTTATCGGTAATGAGCAGCATTTCTTTTAATTTTTCAACATTGTAAGTTTTCTTTTTTTGTTTATACTGTTTCAGCAAATTGAAAATTCTGATTGAGTAAATTGATGAAAAAGAAAGTAGAGTTTGTATTTCAAGATAAGTATATCTTTCTGTCAGTCCGGTAAAATATTTTATGAGTTTTGGGTCAAAAATTAATTCTATCGTACCATCACCCATTGCTTCAATCGAAGAAAGAAAGTGTCCAACTATCCATTGTTCTTTTTCCTCATTTTCGTCAAAACGTTTTTGTATTCGCATTTTGGCATCAGAAAGTTGGGTTAAAATTTTTTCTAATTTTTTTGTATATCCAGTTTCACGGTTTAAACCGATTGAATTTGCAAGGTCTTGAAATTCAAATTTTAAAATATTATAAAAATCTTTTGTGTTCCGCTGGTCATACGCTGTTGTTATTGCAAGGAACGCTTTAAATTCAAGTAAAGTAAGTTTATACTTTGCTGTTATAAATTCGTTTGCAATTTTTACATTTTTATCAGGAATGATAATTGCTTTACGGGGAAGCAGGTCTAAACTCATTTGCAGATTTTCCTGATACTCGTTATCGTTCTTTTTCATTGCTGCATCCTCCATTTTTTATAAACCTTCGAATTTATTAAACTTACGTGTTTGGAATTTTTATTTTTTGAGTCTTTAATATAATATTTTTATATTTTTATAATAATATATTTTATATTTTTAGGCGTCTGAAAGTCCGCTCTGGGAGCGGGTTTGAATGGGGTACTTGCGAGAAATTGTTCGGACGATTTTGCTGTGGAAAAGTGTCGCAATCCCTTTATTTATGCAGGTTTTGAGGCTCACATGTGGATAACTTCAACCTGCGAGAAATTATTCTGAACCTACGAGAAATTGTTCTGTTAAATTTTATTAAATTTTTGCCCGTTTGTCCAGTGTTTATCGGGCATTCGCAGGTTTTATATCGAAAATCGCAACTTGCGAGAAATTGTTCTGTCCTGCGAGAAATTGTTCGGTATCAGAAAAAAGTACTCTAAACCCGCATAAATACTGAGTTTCCTTTAAAAACCTGCGAGAAAAAGTTCTGAACCTGTGGATAACTTGTTGCGAGAAATTATTTGGCAACTGTTGATAACTCATAAATTTTTACATAAATTAGTTCTGACAATTTTTACACCCAAGGGGTATATAACAGTAGGTTGACCACATAAAAAACGCTGTAAACTAAAATATGGCGAAATTTCGGTGCGTTTTTTATAACAGCGTTACCCGAATTTGTAAAAAATTGAATTTAGTGTTCAGAGAATTATAAAAAAGATATTTAGATTATGAAGATATCTACATTATGATAATAACCTAAATATCTAAATATTTCAATATCTACATTATGAAAATAATGAAAATATTATGATTATGAACATTACGAAGATAATGAACATTATTGTAATAATGAAAATATCAAAATAATGTAGATATTGAACATAATTAAAATATCTTAATAATGAAGATTATGAAAACACTTTAATTATGAAGGTCACGAAGGTTATGAAAATATTTAG
>ULWT01056353.1_pt1 | contig 20419 bp, 17 predicted proteins | sample 1960611 | NCBI WGS metagenome assembly ULWT01 (sample SAMEA4835819, study PRJEB28245) | human gut metagenome | biome: gut microbiome; material: fecal sample | place: Denmark | collected 2008
CTTATTCCATCATCAACTTCTATATAGATTGGAATTACTGTAATTTTATCTTCATTTTCAAAATATCTTTTCACAGCATTATAAGATTCTAAAGTTCCTTCCATTAATAAATCTTTTTGTTTTTCAAATTGAGAATCTTTTATTGTTGCATATGTCCATGGTCCATATACAGTATTATAAGTTCTATATTCTATAATATTTTCTTTCTTTTCTTTTAAATTATATTCCATTTTTTCGTTGCTTAAAAAATTATAGTCTATACCATCTTTTTCTCCTGTTCTAATTGGCCTTGTTGTATATAAAACATATGGTTTTACATCTATTTTTTCTTTTAATATTTTATATATTGTATCTTTTCCTACTGAACTTTTTCCTATTAAATATACTATTTTCATTTTTATTCCTTATCCTTTTTATCTTCTTCTTTTTCTTTATCTTCATTGTTTATTATTTTGTTTATTGAATTCATTATATCGTCCATATTTTCGTCAAAATCATCTTTTATTCGGTTAAACATTTTCATACCTCCTGCGTTGTATTATATCATTTTGGGTTTTGGAATTCAATTAATTTTATCTATTTTTATTATATAAAAAATACCTGCCTAATAATTTATATTAAGCACGTATTCTAATTTGATTTTTTTATTTTTCTTTTTTTGTATTTTGGTGCAATTATATGTATGTTAATGTAATTATTGCCACTCCTACTAAAATTAATAAAATTATTATCGTTACAACTAGTACAACCAATGTAATTTCCTTATTTTTCACATTCTCCTCCAATATTTATTGTAATTACTTCATACCTTCATACATTTCAATCATATTTATCGCATTAATATTCAGAATTAGCATAATCTTTTAACAATTCATATGCTTTTATAACAATTTTATTTGAGGAATTAATAGAATTATAATTAATTACTCCATTTGTTTTGTATTCTATTCCATTGACTGTTATTGTTGCATTTGTAGTATTAGCCCATTGACCAGCTATATAAGTATAATAAAGTTTTCCTCCATCACTCATAGTTATCGTTCTATAACTAGCACTTTTTCCCCATGTAATTGCATCTTGATTAGAAGGATTTCCTTCTATAGTTGTTGCATTTGCTGACAAGGAAAAACATATCCATGAAGCATATGTTGAGTTTTCAGGATATCCAAAACTATAAACAGCAGGAAGTGATGATTTTCTAAATCCATTTCTACTTTGATGTCCTGTAACATACACATTATCATTTTCAGTTTGTGACCAAACCAAACCATTATTTTGTGCAACTATCTCAGGAAGTTCTGTTTTAGCTTTTATTTCACTTGATTTTTTTATTTTTCCATTTTCATCCATAGCAATTATCTCAATCTTATATTCTGTATTAACTTTTAAACCTTGTATATTTGCAATTTTATTTTTTGTAAATTCTTTTACTTTTCCATCAGCTAAATAAGCATAACCTACAATATTCACACTATTTTCATCTATATTTTCTGGCACTTTAATTTGAATATTTGATATACCTGTTTCATCAATTATTGGTTCAAAATCTTTTATATCTGTTGAATTATTTCTATCTGTTGTTTCAATAATTCTATCGTCAAAGTTAGTTATATTACCCAATTTATTTATATATTCCATTTCTTTATTCTCAGCATTTGTATATTCTTGTTTTGCAATTTTTATTTTATCAAGTATTCCATTATTTCCGTGTCAACACGTTTATAGATATAGTTGCTAACATTAATAAAATAATAATTGTTATAACTAATGCAACTAATGTAATCCCCTTTGCTTCTTTTTTCATTTGTATTTCCTCCAATTTTTATATAATTTTTTCCATTTTCTCAAATTATATTCAAATATATAATTATTAGTACACTATAATTTTACGAAAAAAATAGAAATAAGTCAATATGTTATACGAAAATATTTCTTTTGTTATTGTTTGTCTTGAATAATTAACATTGATTTATTAGTAAATATTGTATAAAATATAAAAAAAAGTAAAAGCTAAAAACAAAGATGAGGTGGTATAAATGAAAAATTTAGAAAATCAGATTTCTAAGCTCTTAAAAGAAATAGAAATAATAATTAAAAATAATAAAAAAAGTAATATAGACATCAAAAGACAAGAACTTGATTTATTATTACAAGAATATTTAAAAAATTTTAAATAGAATTTAAATAGTATATAGTACAAATATAATTCATTTATACAATTTAAAAATTTTGATAATATAAACAAAAAAGTTAGGTGGTATAAATGAGAAAAGCAAGTTTAATAAAAATTGGTAAAAATATACAAAAAATTAGAAAAAGCAATGGCTATACTCAAGAAAAACTAGCAGAAGAAATTGAAGTTTCTGTTAGATATATAAGTGATATAGAACAAGATAAGTCTAAACCATCTTATGAAGTTTTAATAAAAATTTGCAATATTTTTAAAATTGGTTTAGACCAAATTTTTTGTAATTATATAAATACTAAAGAAAATAAAAGTATGGAATATTCTTTAGCTGGTTTTGATAAACTTTCAAAAAGAGATAAAGAAACTATTGAAAATTTAATAGTATTTTTTAATAAGAGTAAAATGTAATTATTTCCTAAAAAACTTTTCAATATTAATAAAATTTGATATTGAAAAGTTTTTCTTTATGTGTACTGCAAAAATATACAAAATAAATTGAAAAATGACCCAAAATATAATATAATAAAATCATAATCAAGGAGGCAAAAATGAAAAAATTTGAAAAATATGCAGCAAATGAAAATAACCCAAATTGGGACAAAATAATATCAAGACAATCCCCACTATACAATAGAAATAATTTTATGAGAAGTGAATTTGAAAGAGATTATACAAGAATAATACATAGCACAGCATATAGAAGATTAAAACATAAAACACAAGTATTCTTTTCGCCTGAAAATGACCATATTTGTACAAGAATAGAACATGTAACACATGTAGAATCTATAAGCTACACAATTGCTAAAAATTTAGGTTTAAATACAGAATTAACAAAAGCCATAGCAGTAGCACATGATGTAGGTCATAGCCCTTTTGGTCATGAAGGAGAAAAAATATTATCTGAGATTTCTAATAGAGATTTAGGAATTAGTTTCTGGCATGAAAAAAATGGTTTAGAACTTGTTGATAATATAGAACTATTAGAAGATACTGAAAGATATAAACAAAATTTAGATTTAACCTATGCAGTAAGAGATGGTATCATTTCTCATTGTGGCGAAATTGATGAAAATTGTTTAAAACCAAGAGAAGAATTCATTGATTTAAATGATTGCAAATTTCCTAATCAATATGCACCATATACTTGGGAAGGTTGTGTTGTAAAAATTTCTGATAAAATCTCTTATCTTTGCCGTGATATAGAAGATGCTATCACTTTAAAAATATTTAAAGATATTCCTGGCGAAGAAGATATTATTAATAATACTAACTTAATTAATAATTTAATATATGATTTATGTGAAAATTCTTCCCCAGAAAAAGGTTTATGTTTATCAGAAAATGCTTTAAATTTAATGAATAGAATAAAAGCTTTTAATTATAAATATATCTATGCTTCTGATAGAATAAAGCCTTCAACAAGATACTTTAGAGTGGTAATAAATGAAATTTATAATCTTTTAAAATCTATGTATGATGGTCAAAATACTTTAAATAAATTGAATGATGTTTCTGACATCTACCCAAATTTATGCAAAGGTTTTATAAATTTCATTACTGATTATTATGATTTTGATAATAGAGAAAATTTAAGATTAAAAAATAAAGTTTTATTTTCAATCGACAATGAAAAAGATTTTTATAAAGCAATTATTTATTATATTTCTGGTATGACAGATAATTTTGCTATTGAAATATACAACGAAATTATACATTTTTAGTATTATGTTTCTTTACATTATAAAAAAGAATTTCTAAACACTAATTGTTAGAAATTCTTTTTTCTTCTTAATCTATCTATTATTTTCTATTTTAATTTTATTCTTCACTAATTTTATTCCATTCTTTTCCATCAACAATTCTAGCTACCATCATTGAAGAAGCATCATCTCCAATAACATTTAAAACTGTTGCTGGCATATCTATTATTGTTGCTATTATTGTCAAAATTGGCAACACTGCAACTGGATAACCCATCATTGTTATAATAAGCATTTCTGATATTGTTCCACCACCTATTGGAACTGCTGTAATTAACAAGTTTGCAAGTAATGCTATTCCTAAAACCCAGAAAATATCTCCGGCCGTTGCTAAACTTGTTCCAAATAATCCTACTAAAAACATTATTTTAAATACAGAACCTATTATAGATCCATCTTTGTGGAAGCTTGTTCCTAAAGGTATGGTTGTTTCTGCAATATCATCTGAAACTCCCATTTTCTTTGTTGATTCTATATTTATTGGAATACATGCTGCACTTGAACATGTTCCCATAGCAGTTACTGTTGCTGGTATAACATGTTTCCAAAATGCTTTAAATCCTTTCTTTCCTCCTGCTATAAAAGCATATACACTATACATTATAAAATAATATAATATTGCAATTACTAAATATACTAAAAATGTTTTTAAATATCCTACTGCTATTGATGTACCAAATGTTCCGATAAATGATGCCATATAACCTCCTAGTCCTATTGGAGCATAATACATTATAATTTTTACTATATTTTCCATAACACTATTTGCTGATTCTAGTACCTTTCTAAATGGCTCTCCCTTTTCTCCTGACATATTTATTGCTATTCCTACTATTATCGAAAATACTAAAAGTGCAATTATATTATCTTTTGAAAATAATTTTGAAAAATCATTTACAGTAAGTAATTTTACTGTTCTGTCTGCAATAGTCATATCATCTTCACTATTTGTTTCTTCTGTTGTAGTTACTTCTTCTAAAGATGCTTTTATTTTTTCTCCATCTTCAGTATTTACAAGTTTTATAAAATATGTACTTGCAAATCCAATTAATACAGCAATTACTGATGTTATTACAAATACTAGTAATATTGAGCCAATTATTTTTCCTATTCTTTTTGGCTGTTTCATTTTTGATATTGCTGTTGTTATGTTTAAAAAGATTAGCGGAATTATTATAACTAATAATAGATTTAAGAATAAATCACCCAGTGGGCTTAGTATAGTTGCTTTTTCTTTGAAAATGATTCCAATGATACTACCAACAATTATAGCAACTAAAAGAATAATTGTTGATTTGTAATTTGATAAAAATTTTTTCATAATACTACCTCTTCCTATTTGCTTTTTTATTTGCAAACTTTTGATGGTAACTCGAAATATAATTATATTTTGAGGATTTTTTCTATTATACAATAAAAATATTCTAAATAGCAACTATTTAGAATTATTTTTATACATTTTTTTCCTTCAATTATAAAAATGTATAGATTTTTGCTTTTTCTATACATTTTTACACTATTTTTTCATTTTTCTCAATTCTTTAAAGAATTGCTTTAATAAATTTTCGCAATCTTCTTGTAAAATTCCCTTTTCATACTCAACCTTATGATTAAATGTATAATCATCTAATAAGTTAAACACTGAACCTACTGCACCTGTTTTTTCATCACTTGCTCCGATATAAACTTTTTTAATTCTAGAATTAATCAAAGCTCCTGCACACATTGAACATGGTTCTAAAGTTACATACATCTCACAATCAATTAATCTCCACGACTTTAGTTTCTTACTAGCCTTTTGAATTGCTAATATTTCTGCATGATTTGTTGTATCTAATTTTGTTTCTTTTAAATTATGAGCTCTCGCTATAACTTGTCCATCTTTTACTATTACCGCACCAACTGGTACTTCTAGTTTATCATATGCTTTTTTTGCTTCTTTTAAAGCTTCTTTCATAAATTTTTCTTTTTCTTCCATTTAAATTCTCCGTATATGATTTTTTATAATTATATCAAATTATTTATTTTTTACAATGTTTGAGACTATAATTTTTTAAATATTCCATTTGTATAATGTCTTCTAAATATTTTTCTTCATTTGTTTTTGTTTTTTGGGATGTTCTTAATAATAAATATGAAAATAAAATTAAAATGATGCTAATAATTATTGAAATAATTGTTGCCATAAACACCTCTCTTTCTTTTTAATATTATATTCTTTTGAAATAAAAAAAATTACACCAATATTTACATAAAATTATAGCATTAAAATTTTTCTATGTCTTGAAAAAAATGTCGAAAAAGTCAAAAAAAATTAAAGGTCAAACTAACCTTTAATTTTTTTATATTACATGAAATTTTTAACAAGAAATATTATTCCTATTACTATTGCTACAATTCCACCTATTAAAGCAATTTTTGCATTTTGATTTGATTTATTTACAAAATCCTCTTCTGATTTTGTTGTAACAATAAATGGTTTTTTAGGGTCTTGTGGTTTTCCAATATGTATAGTATCTCCAACTCTAAATGCTTCTCCTAAAACATATAAACTTTGATTTTCGTTTATTGTTTTTTCAGTCATTTTGAATCCTAATGTTTCTGCACCATATCTATTCCAAGAAAATGAATTGAAATATCTATAATTGTTTAAATTTGATTTTGGTTCAAATCTATCAAATGTTTTTGGTATATCTAAATTACATCCTGTTCCATTAATTTCTAGAACAACACTTTCATTTGAACTACCATCTTTCATATTAATTTCTTGACTACTTTTTTCATTTGAAATATTGTTTTCTCTTTTGTTTACTTTTGTTTGCATATTTCCATTGCTATCACGATATTGTTCTCTTTGTTCTGTTACTTGTGCTAATGAAGATTCGCAATAAGCAACTTTTCTATTAGAAAATGGTGTTTCAACTAATTCATTAGAAACAATATTACCTTTTAACTCAACGTATTCTCTATATTCATTTCCTAGACCGTTTGAATCCATTTGATTAAACATTTCTTTTAAATCTTCAATAGATTTTGTTTGCATAAATTTCATTTCCATTGCTGTGCTTTGAGACTTTGTTCTAATATAAAATATTGAAGCCAAACCTCCAGCAATTAAAGCGATTGCTATTAAAATGTTCATTTGTGTTTCCTCCTATTATGAATTACCCATTTCTTTTTTTAATTTTTCTAATTCTGCATTAATGCTATTTTCTTTATCCATTTGAGCAAATGGATCTGACTCAGATTCTTGAACACCAGAAACTTCTGCAAATGCATCAGCTTGTGATTCTTTTTGTTCAATTTTCTTTTCCATTTTATCCATTTTTGCAAATGCACTTTTACTGTCCATATTTCCTAATGTTTTAGCCATTTGTGATTTTGCATCTGCCATTTGGCTTCTAGCTATTAACATTGCTTGTTTGCTTCTAGCTTCTTCTAATTTTTGTTTTAATATATCTACTTGATTTTTTATTTCATTTACTTGTGTTTCCATAGATGTTACCATCTCTTGATATTGAGCAACCATATTGTCTTGTTTTACTTTATTTTCTAAAGCTTGTCTTGCTAAGTCTTCATTACCTTGTTCTAGGCATGTTTTAGCTTTACCTTGCCAATTAGCTGATTGTTCTTGAGCATTTTCTAATTGTTTTTTTACTTGATTTAAGCTTCCCATTGCTGTTCCTAAACTTTGTGTAGATTTTCTTAATTGATCCTCCATATCTATAATTATTTGTTTTACCATTTTTTCTGGATTTTCTGCTTTATCGATTAAATCGTTTATATTTGATCTTACTAGATCACTCATTCTTTCAAATATAGCCATTTTAAATTCCTCCTAATAAATTATTTTTTCTTAAATAATGTTTTTAATAATAAACCAGCACCTGCTGCTGCCATACCTATTATTAAAATATATTCATACATTGATGTTGTTACAAAGTATATTCTTATACTCATAATAATTGTTGCAACTATAAATATAACACCTAATGTTATTATTATTTTAGGTATTATTGATTTTGGATTACAGAAATACCATATTATTCCTATAATCAATGGTACTGTGACCAATCCTGATGATAAATTAAAACCACCGAAACTCCAACTATACCAACTACTGCTTACCATTACTCTTTTACTTAATAAGAATAATCCTACTCCTAAAAGAATAATTCCTAAAAAGAATTGTAATAATTCATTTTTTCCACTTTCGGTATTTTCTGTTTTTGATGCTTTTAAATTATTTATTTCATCTTTTATAGACTTATTTTCTTTGTCAGACATATTTCCCTCCTTTTCTCTTTTGTCATATTTTCAGTATTTTTTATTGTAAATAGCTTTATGTGTTTATCTAAATACACTAAAAAGAGGTACTTTTATTCATTATCTTTCCGTACCTCCTTTTATTTTTATTATTTAATATCTTTTAAATTGTTGTATTTGAAATATGTAAATATTCCTCCACCAACTAATGATACTATTGTGATTATTAATCCAAATCCAATACCTGTATTTGGTAATACGCCACCTTTTATTGTTGTATCTTTTACAGTATTGTTTGTTCCTACAGTATTTGTTGTGCTTGTTGTGTTATTTTTTATTGTATTTACTACTGTATTATTTGTTGTAGTAGTATTTTTATCAGATGTTTTATCTACTACTGTAACTGTACATGAAGCTTTCTTTTTACCATCTTGTGAAGTGACTGTAATAATAGTAGAACCTATTTTTTTAGGCGTTACTTTTCCAACATTATCTACTGTTGCAACAGTTTCATCACTAGAAGTCCATGTAACTATTTTGTTTGTTGTATTTTCAGGACTAAATGTTGGTTTTAGTGTTAATGTTTTTCCTATTTCGACTTCTTGTGTTTTTGGTAATGTTATACTATCTAGTGCAATTTCTTTTTCTAAGTTATCTACTAATATACAACCATACATTGGTTTTATATTGTTACCTGAAAAATAAAGCCACATATAATATAAACCTGTATCTGGTACTGAAATAGGATTTTGAGTATGTCCAATACCTGATGTACCATCTAAATCATGTCCATTCCAATATTTCCATGAAGTCCAATTGTTTTTTGGTGTCTCAGTTTTTAAAAGACTTTGTAATTGTAACATATCACCATTTTTAGCTTTTAATTCTTTATATTTACTAATCAATTTTTCATCAGTAATTTTTTCATATTGATAATATGCTTTACTATTTTGAGCATTACGCAAAGCAATATTTATGCAGTTATTTGTAGTATAACCAAATTCTTTTCCATTATTTATAACTGTATAATTAGTAAGTTGTAAAAATGGTATTTTTAAATCTATTGCATATGGTTGAAGAATAACTTTGTCAGTGGTTTTATCTTTTATTGTAACATATCCTATATCTACTTGATTAATTACATTTCTAAAATCAGTTGTAGTTGTAGAAATATTTAAAATTGCACTTACATTTGTATACTCAGTTATTAAATACCATTTTTCAATAGTTTCAGCTTTTGTTGTTCCTAAACCAAATTGATATTCATGTGTTGTATCTAATTCTAATCCTTTAAATTCAAATTTCATACTCGCATCATTTGAATATACAGTTCTTGTAACAGTTATTGATGATGCATTTGAATAATTTAATGTGAATACCATTGATAATAAAACTAACATTAATAAAACAATCAATAATTTTGTCTTTTTCATTTTTTCCCCCCTTTATTTCATAATTACATTTATTCTAACATTAATTTTTTTATTGTCAACGCATTTTAGATTACATAAAACGCCCGATATATATATATATATATATATACAGCGCCAAGGGTTTGCAGGTTTATTACAGTTATATTACATTTTCATTACTTTTTAGTTACAAAGTAACTAAAAAGAGACAACACATTTTATTGTATTGTCTCTTATTATTATTCTTCTACATCAGCAACTTCTTCAAGTTTCTTTTCTGTATCAATATGAGTATTTAAATATCTCTTCATACCAGTACCAGCTGGAATTAATTTACCAATGATAACATTTTCTTTTAATCCAACTAAGTCATCTGTCTTACCTTTGATTGCAGCTTCTGTAAGAACTCTTGTTGTTTCTTGGAATGATGCTGCAGATAAGAAGCTTTCTGTAGCAAGTGAAGCTTTTGTAATACCAAGTAATACTCTTCTTCCTGTAGCAGGACGTTTTCCTTCTGCTATTGCTTCATTATTTTTATCTTCAAATTCATACATATCTATTAAAGAACCTGGGAACATATCTGTATCTCCATTATCTTCAACTCTAACTTTCTTAAGCATTTGTCTACCAATAACTTCAACGTGTTTGTCGTTGATGTCAACACCTTGGTTTCTATATACTTTTTGAACTTCTGATGTTAAGTACTCGTAAACACCTTCTGGTCCTTTTAATTCTAAAATTTCTCCTGGATTAATTGAACCTTCTATTAATGGATCTGCAACTTCTACCATGTCTCCATCTTTTACTTTCATTTTTGAACCAAATGGTATTGTATATGTTCTTGAATCATCTTTAGATGTAACTATAACTTCTTTCTTTTTCTTTGTTTCTTTTATTTTTACTTTACCAGCAATTTCAGAAATTATTGCAACACCCTTAGGTTTTCTAGCTTCGAATAATTCTTCAACCCTTGGAAGACCTTGAGTTATATCAGCTACACCGGCAACACCACCAGAGTGAATTGTTCTCATTGTAAGCTGTGTACCAGGTTCACCAATTGATTGAGCTGCTATAATACCAACAGATTCACCAATTGATACTAAGTTTCTTCTTGCTAATCCCATACCATAACATTTTTGACATACACCATGTTTTGAACGGCAAGCTAAAACTGAACGTACTTCTAGTTTTTCGATTCCTGCTGCTACTATTTTTTCTGCTATGTCTTCTGTTATCATTGTGTCTGTATCAACAATAAGTTCTTTTGTATTTGGATCATATACATCGTTTACAACATATCTTCCGATAAGTCTTTCTTGCATTTTTTCAATTACTTGATTTCCATCTTTGATATCATATACTATTAAACCTTCATGTGTTCCACAATCATGTTCTCTTACTATAATATCTTGTGATACGTCAACTAATCTTCTTGTTAAGTAACCTGAATCGGCAGTTCTTAAAGCTGTATCTGAAAGTCCTTTACGTGCACCATGGGCAGAAATGAAGTATTCTAGGGCATCTAGACCTTCTGCAAATGATGATTTGATAGGAATTTCAACTGCTTTACCTGTTGTACTTGCCATAAGTCCACGGATACCAGCAATTTGTCTTAATTGGTTCATATTACCTCTGGCTCCAGATTTAACCATCATATAGATTGGGTTTAAGTCATCAAAGTTTTCTTCCATTGCTTGACTGATTTTCTTTGTTGCTTCTTCCCAAACTTTAATTACTGAGTTATATCTTTCATCGTTTGTAATTAAACCTCTTGCATATTGTTTTCTAATTGTTTCTATTTTCTTGTCTGCTTCTGCAAGTAATTCTTTTTTAGCTGCGGGTACTTTTACATCACTCATTGAGAATGTGATACCAGCAACTGTAGAATATTTAAATCCTAATGCTTTAACATAGTCTATTACTCTTGCAGATTCTTCTAATCCATGAGTTCTTATAACTCTTTCGATAATTGTTCCCATTGATTTTTTCATAACTGGGAAGTCTATTTCGTATTGGAATGGATCTTCTTTTCTATCTATAAATCCTAAGTCTTGAGGAATTCCTTTATTAAATATGATTTTTCCTACACTTGTTTCGATTTTTTTAGATTTCATTTCTCCGTCTATTTCTTTTGTTATTCTTACGAATATTTTAGCATGGATATCTACATCTTTATTTTCGAAAGCCATTATTGCTTCATCTGGATCTTTGAAGTATTTTCCTTCTCCTTTTTGTCCATCTAGAGTCATTGTTAAGTAATAACTTCCTAAAATCATATCTAGTCTAGGTACTGCAACTGGTTTACCATCTTGTGGTTTTAATAAGTTGTTTGTTGCAAGCATTAAGTATCTTGCTTCTGCTTGTGCTTCTGGTGATAATGGTAAATGCACTGCCATTTGGTCACCGTCGAAGTCAGCATTAAATGCTTCACAAACTAATGGGTGAAGTTTGATTGCTCTACCTTCAACTAATATTGGTTCAAATGCTTGGATACCTAATCTGTGTAGTGTTGGAGCACGGTTTAACATTACAGGATGATCTTTTATAACATCTTCTAATATTTCCCATACTTCTGGTCTTAATCTTTCTACCATTCTCTTAGCATTTTTTATGTTTTGTGCTATTCCTCTTTTTACTAATTCTTTCATTACAAATGGTTTGAATAATTCAACTGCCATTTCTTTTGGAAGTCCACATTGATAGATATTTAATTCTGGTCCTACAACAATAACTGAACGTCCAGAGTAGTCAACCCTCTTTCCTAATAAGTTTTGACGGAATCTACCTTGTTTTCCTTTTAACATATCTGATAATGATTTTAATGGTCTATTACCAGCTCCTGTTACTGGTCTTCCTCTTCTGCTATTGTCTATTAAGGCATCTACTGATTCTTGTAACATACGTTTTTCGTTTCTTACAATTATTTCTGGTGCACCTAATTCTAATAATCTTTTTAATCTGTTATTTCTGTTTATAACTCTTCTATATAAGTCATTTAAGTCAGATGTTGCAAATCTACCACCATCTAATTGTACCATTGGTCTTAATTCTGGTGGGATTACTGGTACTACTGACATTATCATCCATTCAGGTCTTGTGTTTGAAAGTCTAAATGAATCTACTGTGTCTAATCTTTTGACAAGTTTGCTTTTCTTTTGCTCACTTGCTGTTTCTAATTCTTTTCTAATTTGTTCAGATAATTTGTCTAAGTCTATTTTTTCTAATAATTCCTTTAAAGCTTCTGCTCCCATTCTTGCTTTAAATGAACCTCTACCATATTTTTCTTCTGCTTCATGGTATTCTTTTTCATTTAAAACTTGACATTCTGATAGATCAGATGTTCCTTTGTCTGTAACTATGTATGAAGCAAAATATACTATTTTTTCAAGGTTTCTTGGAGAAACATCTAGCATTAAAGCTATTCTACTTGGAATTCCTTTGAAGTACCAAATATGTGCTACTGGTGCTGCAAGTTCTATGTGTCCCATTCTTTCTCTTCTAACTTTTGATTTTGTAACTTCTACTCCACATCTGTCACAAACTATTCCTTTATATCTAACTCTTTTATATTTACCACAATGACATTCCCAGTCTTTTGTTGGCCCAAATATTCTTTCACAGAATAAACCATCTTTTTCTGGTTTTAATGTTCTGTAATTGATTGTTTCTGGTTTTTTTACTTCACCTTTTGACCATTCTCTTATTTTTTCATCTGATGCGATTCCTATTTTTATTTTATTAAAAATATCTAATTCGTCCACGTTTTGTTTTCCCCCTCAATTATAGAGTTTTTCAAAACAGATTAAGAGGACTAGCCACCGCTCTTGCAATTCCCTTCTGTCGCCTCTTATCTTTTTGAAATATATTCAGTTATTCTTTTCTATAAATTAATCATCTAAATTGTCTTCTGACATATCACTATCAAAAATAGCCTCATCATCTTCATCATCTAAGTTTTCGAATAGCTCATCATTTTCTGAATCATTTTCATCATCTAATAATATGTCATCTTCTTCAGCTTCAACGTAACCGTCTTTTAAGTCATCTTCTGCAACAACTTCGTCTTCAGCTAAGTATTTGTTATCTTTTTCTGGGTCATATTCAATTCCGTCTTCTATGTTTTCTTTAAGTTCTAATTCTTGATTATCTTCAGAATATAAACGTACATCTAATCCTAAAGATTGTAGTTCTTTTACAAGAACTTTGAAGCTTTCTGGAACTCCTGGTTCTGGAATATTTTCACCTTTAACGATTGCTTCATATGTTTTTACTCTACCTACAACGTCATCAGATTTAACTGTTAACATTTCTTGTAGTGTATATGCTGCACCATATGCTTCTAATGCCCAAACTTCCATTTCTCCAAAACGTTGTCCACCGAATTGTGCTTTACCTCCAAGTGGTTGTTGTGTTACTAATGAGTATGGTCCAGTTGAACGAGCATGGATTTTATCATCTACTAAGTGGTGTAGTTTTAACATATACATAACACCAACTGTAATTGGCTTGTCAAATGGTTCACCAGTTCTACCATCATAAAGAATTGATTTACCATCTGGTGTCATTCCAGCTTGTTGTAATAATTCTTCTACATCTTCTTGTGTTGCACCATCAAATACTGGTGTTGATACGTGCCATCCTAATGCTTTTGCAGCTCCACCTAAGTGAACTTCCAAAATTTGTCCTAAGTTCATACGTGATGGAAGACCTAGTGGGTTAAGTAAAATATCTATTGGTGTACCATCTGGTGTGAATGGCATATCTTCTTCTGGTAATACTCTTGAAATAACACCTTTGTTACCATGACGTCCGGCCATTTTATCTCCAACTGATATTTTTCTTTTTGTTGCTATATAACATCTAATTATTTGATTTACTCCAGGTCCTAATTCATCTGAATTGTCTCTAGTAAATATTTTAACATCTACTATTGTTCCTGCTTCTCCGTGTGGTACTCTTAATGATGTATCTCTAACTTCTCTAGCTTTTTCTCCGAAAATAGCTCTTAATAATCTTTCTTCAGCTGTTAATTCTGTTTCTCCTTTTGGAGTAACTTTACCAACTAATATATCTCCTGGTCTAACTTCTGCACCAATTCTGATTATTCCGTTTTCATCTAAGTCTTTTAATACATCGTCACCAACGTTTGGTATGTCTCTTGTTATTTCTTCTGGTCCTAATTTTGTATCTCTACATTCGCAATCATATTCTTCAATATGTATTGATGTAAATACATCTTCTTTTACTAATCTTTCATTTAGAAGAATAGCATCTTCGTAGTTATAACCTTCCCATGTTGAGAATGCTACTAAACAGTTTTTACCTAAAGCCATTTCTCCGTTTTTTGTTGATGGTCCATCTGCTATAGCATCACCTTTTTTAACTATTTCACCTTTTTTAACCATAGGTCTTTGGTTAATACATGTACCACCATTTGTTCTCTTGAACTTACGTAATTTATGTACTACTGTTTTACCATTGTTATATTTAACAGTAATTGCATCGCCTGTTACTTTTTCTATTACTCCATCATCTTCAGCTAATATTAATATTCCTGAATCTTTTGCAGCTCTATATTCTATACCTGTTCCTACTATTGGTGCTTCAGTTGTTAATAAAGGAACTGCTTGACGTTGCATGTTAGAACCCATTAGCGCTCTTTTTGCGTCATCATGCTCTAAGAATGGTATCATTGCAGCAGCTATAGAAACTAATTGTTTTGGTGAAACATCTATGTATTGTACCCTGTCTTTTTCAACTTCTATGATTTCATTTCTATATCTAACTCTAATTCTGTTATTTATAAATTCTCCATTTTCATCCATTGGCTCTGATGCTTGAGCTATAATGTAGTTATCTTCAACATCTGCACTCATATATTCAACTTCATCTGTTGCTCTATGTGTTTCTGGATCTATTTTTCTATATGGTGTTTCAATAAATCCATATTCATCTATTTTAGCAAATGATGAAAGTGCTGATATAAGTCCAATGTTTGGTCCTTCTGGAGATTCTACTGGACATAATCTACCATAGTGTGTATAGTGAACGTCTCTAACTTCGAAACCAGCTCTTTCTCTTGTAAGACCTCCAGGTCCTAAAGCTGAGATTCTTCTTTTATGTGTTAATTCTGAAAGTGGGTTAGTTTGGTCCATAAATTGTGATAATTGTGAGCTTCCAAAGAATTCTCTAATTGATGATGTTATTGGTTTTGTGTTTATTAATGTTTGTGGTGTTACTACATCTAAGTCTTGGATTGTCATTCTTTCTCTTACAACTCTTTCAAGTCTTGTTAAACCAATTCTAAATTGATTTTGTAATAATTCACCAACACATCTAATTCTACGATTTGCTAAATGGTCTATGTCATCTGGTTTTCCTAATCCATGTGATAGATTTAATAAGTAATTTACAGATGCAATTATATCTTCTGTTGTTATGTGTTTTGGTACTAATTCATCCATTCTTTCTTCAACAGTTTTTGGTAAATCTTTTTCATCTGTATTATCAATTATATTTTTTAATACTTGATAATTTACTTTTTCTTTTATATTTAAAGTAGAAAAATCAACTGTTGGTAATACTTTATGAATATCAACTATTCCATTTCCTATTATTCTTATTGTTTTATCTTCAACTAATATATCTACTATATTAATTCCAGAATTTTGAATATCTTCAGCTACTTCTGCTGATATTACTTCTCCTGCTTGTACAAAAACTTCTCCTGTTTCAGCATCCATTATATCACTTGCAGAAACTTTACCTTTTATTCTTGTTGCTAAATCTAATTTTTGATTAAATTTATATCTACCAACTTTTGCTAAATCATATCTTCTATTATCAAAGAATAATCCATTGAATAAGCTTCTTGCTGCTTCAACTGTTGGTAATTCTCCTGGTCTTAATTTTTTATAGATTTCTATTAAAGCTTCCTCTTGAGTTTTAATAGTATCTTTTGCTATTGTTGTTGATAATAGTGTTTCATCTCCAAATAAATCTCTTATTTGGTCATCTGTAACTATTCCTAATGCTCTTAAAAGTGTTGTTACTGGTAATTTTCTAGTTCTATCAACACGTACATAGAATATATCGTTTCCATCTGTTTCGTATTCAATCCATGCTCCTCTTAATGGCATTACTGTTGATGTGTATGTTTTCTTTCCTGTTTTTGTGTCAAATTCTTCTGCATAGTAGCAACCTGGTGAACGAACTAATTGGCTTACTACAACTCTTTCTGCACCATTTATTACAAATGTTCCACTATCTGTCATAAGTGGAAAATCACCTAAGTAAATTTCTTGTTCTTTGATTTCTCCTGTTTCACGGTTTATTAATCTAACTTTTACATGTAATCTTGTAGAATATGTAGCATCTCTTTCTTTTGCTTCTTCTAATGTGTATTTTGTTTTTTCTTCCATGTAATAGTCAAAGAATTCTAATACTAGGTTTCCAGAATAGTCTTCTATTGGAGATATATCTTTTAATACTTCTCCTAAGCCTTCTTTTACAAACCAATTGTATGAATCTTTTTGAACTTGAATTAAGTTAGGCATTTCGATAAAATCGCCAACTTTAGCAAAGTCTTTTCTTGATGCTTTTTCGTATTGAACATCTTTAATTTTCAAAAAAATCACTCCTTATAAAATTATTATTGGTGAAGCAGATTTAAAAATTTTAAAGTTTCTTACTAAGATGTTGTTTTGTGTTTTACTTAGCTTGAAACTTATTTATTTGATTTTTAAAAAAGTCCTTCTTAGAATATAACTAGTTTTGTTATAAATTAATTTGCCTGCTTTTTCAAATTAATTTATTTTCAATTTTGTTATATTTAATTCCTCTTTTTTAAAATTTTTGACTTGTGTTTGATATGTCTTTTGAATTAAATTTCACTAGATTTTAAATTTTCGCATAAATTCATATTATATGATACCATAAATTACCTACGGAAGTCAAGCTTTTTGTAAACTTTTCAAGTGTTTTTTGAATATTTTTTATAACTCAAAAATATTAATTTTATAAAGTAAAACATTTTATATATATTACTAGACTTTTTAAATCATTTATAGTAAAATACAAAAGATTTAAAAACATATTTTAAGAAAGGATTTTTAAAATGGCAAGTTTACCTATTTTCATAAAATATTTAATAGTATGGTTAGTTAGTATGGTTCCAATAGTCGAATTAAGAGGAGCAATTCCAATCGCAGAAGGATTAGGATTAAACATATTTATCTATTACCCTATAGCAATAATAGGAAATATGCTTCCTGTACCAATAATTTTTTTATTTGCAAGAAAAGTATTAGAATGGGGAAAAGATAAAAAAATAATTGGAAAATTCTTTACTTGGTGCCTAGAAAAGGGTGAAAAAGGTGGGGAAAAACTAAAAAAGACAGCAGGAAACAAAGGTATTTTCTTTGCCCTACTTATATTCGTAGGAATCCCACTACCAGGGACAGGGGCATGGACAGGAACACTAGCAGCAAGTTTCTTAAACCTTGACTTCAAAACAAGTATCTCAGCAGTAACATTAGGAGTACTACTAGCAGGAATAATAATGTCACTAGGAAGCAAATTTGTATCAATCTTAGGCTGGCCTGGTTTAATAGCTATTGTTATCGCAATCATAATAGCTATAACAGTCTCAATATTATTAAACAAAAAAAGAAATAAAAGAACTACTTAATCTCTCAAATTAAGTAGTTCTTTTATTAGTAGAAATTTTTGAATTTCAGTCAACTAACACAAATTACCCTTCATTTCTACTCTCTTCCTCATCTCTAATTTTATTCCTAGCATCCACAAAATCCGTCAATCCAATCTTCAAAACAACAGCAATAGGCACAGCTAAGAACATACCTAAAATACCAAAATAAGCACCACCAACAGTAATTGAAAAGATAACAAGTAATGGACTTATTTCCAAAGAAGAACCTATTATTTTAGGATTAATAATATTGGCATCAATTTGTTGTAAAATTATAACAACAATTGCCATTGCAATAGCTTTTCCAAATCCTCCAGTTATAAAAGTAACCAATATTCCTATGCTTACAGCAACTATAGCACCAATATAAGGTATCATATTAAATAATCCAATTGTAAATCCAATTAAAGGTGCATATTTTACTTTTAATATCATCATTGCAATTGTTGTCAAAATACCAACAATTACAGCATCTAATAATTGACTTGATATAAATGTAAAAAATACTTGATTTGCTTTTGTAAAATATTTATCTATAGTTTCATAAGTTTCCTTTTTAAATATTGCTCTCACAAATCTTCTTAAAGCATTTATTATTGTGGTTCTTTGTAATAAAATATATACTGAAACTATTATAGATACAAATACATCAAATATTCCAGAAAATATATCTATTATACTTTTAATATATTCTAATATTTTTTCGTTATTTATACTTAAAAATTGTTTTATATCTATATTAGAAAACTCCGTTACTTTTTCTTTTATAATATCGTTTTTTAAAACTGAATCCTCTGGTAATTCTTTGTACTTATTAACAATCGTTTCATAATAACCTGGTATATTATTAACTAATTCTATTACACTATCTCTTAAAATTGGAAATATACAATTTATTATAATTATTAAAATTAAAACAAATATAATATATGTTACTATAACAGATAGTCCTCTAGATCTTTTAGCTATCAGTTTTAATTTTGATTTTTTAAATATTTTTTCTATTTTGGTACATGGTATAAATAATATATATGATATTAAAATTCCTATTAGAAATGGTTTTAATATTCTAAAAAATGATCCAAACCAAGCTTGTACACTTGAAAAGTTGTCTAACATTTTATACACAATTACAACTGTTATTGCTATTAATAACCATGATATTCTTTTTTTCCACCCTTGTTTTATTTCTTCCATAATATTTCCTTTCTATTTTATATATCTATTTCTAATTCTACTGGGCAATGGTCACTTCCAAATATTTCTGAATGTATTTTAGCTTCTTTTATACAATTTTCAATTGATTTTGAAACTATAAAATAATCTATTCTCCAACCAACATTTTTTTCTCTAGCATGTCCCATATATGACCACCAACTATATGCATTTTCTTTCTCAGGGTATAGAACTCTAAAAGTATCTACAAATCCCGCATCTAATAACTCTGTCATTTTATTTCTTTCTTCATCTGTAAATCCAGCATTATGCCTATTTGTTTTTGGATTTTTTAAATCTATTTCTTTATGTGCTACATTTAAATCTCCACACATTATAACAGGTTTGTTTTCATTTAATTTTAACATATATTTTCTTATTTCATCTTCCCAAATTTGTCTATATTCTAGTCTTTCTAATTCTCTTTTTGAATTTGGTGTATATATATTAATCATATAAAATTTTTCAAATTCTAAAGTTATAACTCTTCCTTCTTTGTCATGTTCTTCTATACCAATTCCATATGTTACAGAAATTGGTTTTTGTTTTGTAAATATTGCTGTTCCTGAATAACCTTTCTTCTCAGCACTATTCCAATAACTTGTATATCCTTCAAATTCTAAATCAATTTGATCTTTTTGACATTTTGTTTCTTGAATACAAAATATGTCAGAATCTATTTCGTTAAAAAAGTCTTTAAATCCTTTATTTATACAAGCTCTTATTCCATTTACATTCCATGATATTAGTTTCATAATCTCTTCCTTTCTATTTCCTTATTTTACTATATTTAGAGTAAAATAGCAAGTAATATAATAAAAGAACAAAAAAGCCTTAGCATCTATTCGCTAAGACTTTTTAATTA
>ULWT01037612.1_pt1 | contig 20000 bp, 16 predicted proteins | sample 1960611 | NCBI WGS metagenome assembly ULWT01 (sample SAMEA4835819, study PRJEB28245) | human gut metagenome | biome: gut microbiome; material: fecal sample | place: Denmark | collected 2008
CTGCGCTTTACCAACCATACATTAAATATTAAAGAAGTTTTTGCAGGTGCGTGCGACAGGAAAATGCTGCTTAATATCGTCTGCATTTTCTACTTTATACAAATTTTAACCGATACCGGCATTCTGCACCTTATAGTAAGCGAATTTCAAAAATCTCCGCTGCCTGTACCTGCCATTGTTGCCGCTGTATCATTTATTATCGGCATACTTACGGGTATGTCGCAGGGGCATGTTGCCATAGTAATGCCAATTATCGCCGCTATGGCACCGGGAGATTTAACGCTTGCAGGCATTGCCATGGTGTTTGGCGTTGCCGGGCAGATGCTTACGCCGACGCATATGTGCCTGCTTGTAACGCTCGACTATTTTAAAGCAGATTACTTTAAATGCCTAAAAACGCTTGTAGCAATGTCGGCACTTTTGCTTGCCGTTTTCAGCGCTGTAACATATATAGCAGGCTAAGTAAACCCTGACGAATATACAAAAAGACGCAGACCGAAATCTGCGTCTTGTTTTTGGATTGGTGGGCCCAGTAGGATTCGAACCTACGACCAATCGGTTATGAGCCGATGGCTCTACCACTGAGCTATAGGCCCAAGCTGATGGCAATTAGCCAACAGTAATATTTTACTAAAGTTAGTATATATTGTCAACTATTCAAGAAAATCTTTCAGGCGTTTGCTGCGGCTCGGATGCCTTAATTTTCTAAGAGCCTTGGCTTCAATCTGGCGGATACGTTCACGTGTTACGCCAAAGTGCTGCCCTACTTCTTCCAGGGTACGGCTGCGTCCGTCCTCAAGGCCAAAGCGCAGTTCCAGTACTTTCTTCTCGCGTACCGTCAAGGTTTCCAGCACTTCGTCAAGCTGCTCGCGCAGAAGCGTAAACGAAGCAGCATCAGCAGGTGCCGGTGCGTCATGGTCCTCAATAAAATCGCCCAAATGCGAATCTTCTTCTTCACCGATAGGAGTTTCCAGCGATACCGGTTCCTGGGCAATTTTCATAATTTCACGCACACGGTCAACGGAAGTGTCCATTTCCTTGGCAATTTCTTCCGGCTGCGGCTCACGGCCCAGTTCCTGCAAAAGCTGGCGCGATACGCGGATAAGTTTATTAATGGTTTCCACCATATGCACAGGAATGCGGATAGTGCGCGCCTGGTCGGCAATAGCCCTTGTAATGGCCTGGCGTATCCACCATGTTGCATAGGTACTGAATTTAAAGCCTTTATTGTAATCAAATTTTTCAACTGCTTTAATAAGGCCGAGGTTGCCTTCCTGAATCAGGTCAAGGAACAGCATGCCGCGCCCTACATAACGTTTGGCAATGCTTACAACAAGGCGCAGGTTTGCTTCCGACAGGCAGCGTTTTGCTTCTTCGCCCTGTTCATAAACTTCTTCCAGCAGTTTTTTGTAATCGTCCTCAATTTCAAGGTAAGCATCAAAAACAGCCGTATCTTTTTCTTCCGGCAGGCGGCGCTTAACTTCTTCCAGAATGGTTTTTAAATCAAACAGCGAATGAATTTCTTTATCACTGGTGTGTGCATCGGGAGTTACTTTTTCGCTGCCGCTTATGGTTATATGCTCATCCTGCAAAAGTTTGTGCAGGCGCATGCATTCGTCACGGGTAAAATCGGCAACCAGTGCTTTATATTCTTCTATTGTGCAGGGGTTACCACTTTTTTCTCGCGCTTCAATAAATTGCAGCGCTTTGGTTATGCTGCGCAAATCGCAGATTGTTTTCTCGTCTTTAATAAGTTCGCGCGCTTTGGCAATAAGTTCCTGCGTGGAATCTTTGCCGGTATATACGGGCGCAACCACGCCGTGCCTTGTGCCGTGCAGAAGCCTGTAAGCCTGTTTGCCCTTGTCCATGCGTTTGGCAAGCTTAACTTCGTCTTCGCCAACCAAAAGAGGCACTCGCCCTATTTCTTTCAGGTACATGCGAACCGGGTCGTCAATGCTTACGCCTTCGGGCACGCTCATATTGGCAAGCTCGGCTTCGTTTATTTCGTCGGCTTCGCTTACTGCTTCCGGCTCCAGGTCAAGGTCGTCGTTAGTGTCGTCAACAACATCAATGCCTTTCTGGGCAATCAATTCATACATGCTGTCCATATCGTCGGCGCTCATGTCTTCAGCGTTCTGCATGGAGTCCATAATTTCACGATAAGTGAGAACACCGCCATGTGATTTTCCTTTAGACAATAATTCCTCAACCTGCTCGGACGGTATTTTTGTATTAGCCATGGTGTTCCCTCCCTTCGTGATAAACTGCTTTAACCATTTCAATACAAATTTTTAATAGCATCTTTTATCTTCTGGCTTTCTGCAAGTTCCTGCAAAAAGCGGCTGTCCCCCAAACGTTCATATTCATCCGCAAGCAGCCGGTGCTTTTCGTATAAAGCCTCCAGCCTGCTTTTATTCATCATACGTATGCAGTCGGCAATAAGTTTTTCTTCATCGCCGGGCTGCACATTTTTCGCCATTATCGCTGCAAAAGCCGTTGAAGCCTCAGGGCTTAACACCCTGAAAAGCTCAGCCGTAACATCCTGCGGCATATTTTCCAGCATTCCCGTCAGTGATGAATAAATTTCCTGATGTTCCGGTGACTTGAATCCGGCTTTGGCTATTTCATCCCTGTATACGGGCAGAAGGCTGATATTTTTTGCAAGTATGTTCAAAAGCTGCTGTTCCGCTTCGTCATCCGGCGCGGCCGCCCGCACTGCTTTTGGCTGCACCGGCAGAGGCGCATGCCCCTGGCTGCCGCTTTTGCGGCTCATTTTGCGGTATTCGCTTATGATAAGGCTTTCATCTATTGTCAGCAGCTGGGCTAATTTGCGTATATACCCTGCCACTTCTATATCATTTTTACATTCTAACAGGAATGGTAGTATATTCGACACCGCTTCCACTTTTCCTGCTAAATTTGAAACATTATTTTGCGCTATTACCTGCCGCATCTGAAAGTCAATGCCGTCGGCAGCGTTTTTAACTAATTCAAGATAAGCCTCTGTTCCGTGCCTGCGCACAAATTCATCCGGGTCTTTGCCGTCTGGCACTGCCAGAACTTTAACCCTCAGCCCCGCCGCGCGTGCTATGCTTACGGCCCTCATATCGGCGTGCTGCCCGGCTTCGTCGCTGTCGTACGAAAACACAACTTCATCACATACGCGCGCCAAAAGTTTTGCCTGCTCTGCCGAAAATGCCGTGCCCATTGAAGCCACAGCCCAGCCGATACCGGCGGCATGAAGGCTTATTGCGTCCATATAGCCTTCAACAATAATTGCCTGACGCCTGCTTTTTATTTCTTTAATTGCCGCGTGCAGGCCAAACAACAATGTACGTTTATTAAACCATTCGGTTTCGGCAGTATTCATATATTTGGCGGCTTCGGCATTATTTTGCAGAATGCGCCCGCCAAAACCAACCACATGCCCGCGTGCATCTTCAATAGGTATCATAACCCTGCCGCGGAATTTATCGTAAGCGCCGTTACGCCCTTTAACGGCAAGCCCCGCCTTTATCAGCAGCTCCTCGCGGCAGCCGCGTTTGCCAAGCGCTTTTACAAGCGAAGTATAACCCGGCAGCGACACACCGATAGAAAATTTTTCGATAATTTCCGGCGTTATGCCCCTGCCCGTAAGATAACGCTGCGCCAGTTTACCAAACTCGCTTTTGGCAAGGCAAGCCTGATAAAAACGTGTTGCCAGTTCGTTGGCGGCAATAATTTCCTTTGTTTCTTTTTCGCGTTCAATTTCCTGCCGTGTTTTTTCGCGCTCCGGAACAGGTATGCCAAGTTTATTGGCCAGAATTTTTAATGCTTCCTGAAAGGTGCAGTTTTCTTCCTTCATTATAAAGGTAAAAACATCGCCGCCTGCATGGCAGCCAAAGCAATAAAAAAAATTCTTATCCGGCGATACGGAAAAAGACGGCGTTTTTTCGCCATGAAAAGGACAGCAGCCCCAATAGCTGCTGCCGCGTTTTTTCAGCGGTACATATTCCGATACTATTTCGACGATATTTGCCTGTGAGCGGACCTGCTCTTTAAAATCATCAAACATACTGCTCATTTGCCTTGCTCCCGTCACTTTAAATATCATCTGTTTTATTTATATTCAATATATAAACAGAAAATCCTCTTTTTTATTGACGATAATTTATTTTTCGCTACATTAAATAATAACAGGCAAATAATGCCTGCTGAACTGCTGTACGGCAGCCGCGTCCGTCAGGCTGGCAATATAATCAACTACAACCTGCTGCAAGCCGTGCCTTTCCACATTAACGGCATATTCCTGCGGCAGCATTTCCGGGCGGTGCATATACAAATCCAAAAGCGTGCTTACAACATGTTCTGCCTTGCGGTGTTCATTTTTCAGCGGCGGCGAAAGATAAACATAGTCAAACATAAAGCAGCGGAATTCATCCATTGCTTCTTCATAATATTTGTCCATGCCGACAACCTGTTTTCCTGCCGAACTTTCCACCACATTGCGTACAAGAATGTCAAGAATCTGGCTCGGTTTTGTACCGAGGCGCATTGCAACAATGCCCGGCAGTTTATCAGGCCCTATAATTCCCACTTTGCAGCCGTCGTCAAAATCGTGGCATAAATAAGCTATACGGTCGCAGCGGCGCACTATCTGCCCTTCCAGCGTTTTCGGCAAAGTATCGCCCGTATGGTTAACAATGGCATCACATACATCCAAAGTTAAATTCAGCCCGCGCCCTTCGCGCCCGTAATATTTTACCACCCGCAGGCTTTGCTCGTTATGCTTAAAATGCCCCGTATAAGCGTTAATGGCGCGTTCGCCCGCATGCCCGAAGGGCGTATGCCCCAAATCGTGCCCCAGTGCCGCCGCTTCCGTTAAATCTTCATTTAAGCGCAGCGCACGGGCTATTGTCCTTGCAATCTGCGATACCTCCATGCTGTGCGTAAGCCGCGTACGGTAATGGTCACCAGGGTTCAGATAAACCTGCGTTTTATGCTTCAATTTTCTAAAAGCCATGCTGTGAATAATCCTGTCCCTGTCGCGCTGATAAGCAGTGCGCAGGTCATCAGGTTCTTCTTCGTGCTCACGCACGGCAGCAGCACTTTTTTGTGCCCATGGTGCCAAAATCTTTTCTTCTGTAGCTTCTATCAACTTTCTTATAACCATTTCTTTCACCTTTATTTCACTTAATCTGCCTTGCCGCCCGGCGCGCCAAAGTCTATAATAATAGTATATTCATAAAATAAAGAGGTTTTTACAATGAAAAGAATTTTTGCAGTTTTATTTATGCTGATGTTTTTGTTTATACCTTCGGCTTTTGCTGCCCAGCCTGATATTTCCAGTGACAGCCAGACTTTTAACCCCTTTACGGGAGTTTACGATTTAAAAGGGCACGTACACGTGGATTTAGGCGACCGCGTTATTGACGGCGACGCTGCGCAGGTTTACCTGTATCAGCTGGAGGTTCATGCACAGGGCAATATCAGCCTTACCGACAAGCCCACCGGAATACATTTTGACTGCGATTCCGTTGAAGTTAAGGGCAATGAACGCACTGCTTATGTAAACGGCAACATGGTTTTTACCCAGGATAACCTGCGTATTACCGCCGATAACGGCAGCTTTAACTGGAAAACCAAAAACGCTGTTTTCTCCGGGAATGTTACCGTTAACGGCACGCCGCACACAGGTGATTTAACCTATAATGTACGCGATAAAAAATTTTTATAACGCCAGCCTAAATAACCCCCGTTAAAACGGGGGTTATTTTTATATGTTCCTGTCTCTGTTTTTCTGTACGTAATCAAGTATGATGCCGGCTGTTTCTTCAATAGCACGGTTCGATACATTAATGATTTTGCAGTGTACGCGGCGCATAATGGCCTTGGCATATTCCAGTTCTTCGCTGATACGCCTTACATCCGCATAATTTGCGCCGTCGCTCAGCCCCATGGTTTTTAAACGCTCGCTGCGTATCTCGTTTAATTTAAACGGGTCAATCAACAGGCCAATAATTTTATGGGGAGGAACTTTGAAAAGTTCTTCCGGCGGAGCAATTTCCGGCACCAGCGGCACGTTGGCAACTTTAAGCTGCTTGTGTGCAAGGTACATGCTCAGCGGCGTTTTACTGGTGCGGCTTACGCCAATCAGCACAACGTCTGCCTTTAAAAGTCCCAGCGGGTTCTTGCCGTCGTCATATTTAACAGCAAACTCAATTGCTTCAACACGCTTAAAATATTCGTGGTCCAAAGCATGGATAAGGCCTGCCTGGTTTTTAGGCAAAAGCCCGGAAGTTTTTTCAATGGCCTTCAGCATTGGCCCCAAAACGTCAATAACTTCAACGTCAAGTTCCATTGCCTTCTGCATAATATGCTCGCGCAGTTCCGGCGATACGATAGTATAGCAAACAATGCCGCCGCTTTCTTTAGCTTCTTCAAGTATTTTTTCAACCTGCTGAGCATCTTTAATATAAGGAACGCGGATAATGTCAAATTTTTCCTGTACAAACTGGCTGGTTGTAGCCTTTACAACCGATTCGGCAGTTTCGCCGATAGAATCGGACACAGCATAAATAACCGGTGTCTTAGCTATGATAATTGCCCCCTTTGCCCTCTGCCAAATCTACAAGCAGACGCGTAAAATTAGTTTTTGTAATTCTGCCCACAACCTCGTAGCTGCGGCTGCCTTCTTCTATACAGCGCACAACCGGCAGGCAGTCAATTTCATTATCAATAATCTTCCGGGCAGCAGCTGCCACAGAATCTTCCGGAGTTACAACAATTAATTTGGAAAGCGGCGTCATTACCATAACAACCGGTACTTCGCGCAGGTTATAATTATTATTGATAGCAGCCTTCAACAAATCTTTACGCGAAACAACACCGGCCAGCAGTCCGGCATCGTCAATAACAAATACCGTTCCCACATCTTCCAGAAACATTGTTATAACCGCTTCGTAAGCACTCTTATCATGGTTGACGGCAACCGGCACAGACTGCAAATCGCGCACGCAGATACCGGAAATTTCTTCCATCAGCATACCAAGGGTGTTCTTTCCGGTGTAAAAATACCCTACTTTAGGCCTTGCGTCCAAAATGCCGCCCATCACCAAAATGGCCAAATCACTGCGCAAGGCAGCGCGCGTAACATTAAGTCTTTCTGCAATATGTTCGCCGGTAATCGGTCCGTCCTGTCTTACAATCTCAGCTATACGCTTTTGCCTTGTACTTAAAGAAATTGTTCTCATCCCCTTCTGCCGCTTTAATTTAACCCATAAAATACCATATATATTATTAGTATACTCTATATCTTTCAAAAATCCTCTTTTTGGTAATATATTTTTTAACTCTTATCACAAATTTTACACTTTTGCAAACTCTTTGCAACATACTGGAACAGGAAGGCGTATACATGCTATAATATTTTTAGTTTATACATTAAAGGAGCTGCATAAAATGAAGAAAATGCTTATAGCTGCACTGTGCCTGCTTACGTTAAGCGGCAGTGCCATGGCGGCGCAGAATGTGCCGAAGGAACTGCAAATGTCCGGAACCGTAACGGAAAATACCGGCAGCATGATTACCGTAAAAAATAGCAATAAACCGTTCGACAGCGTTGCCCTGCATATTACGGACAACACCTATATACTGCAAAGCGGCACCGGCTATTATCTTGGCGCCAATGACGTTAAAAAAGACGGGCATGTCAGCGCCTGGTACGGGCCTGCTTTAACGCGCAGCCTGCCGCCGCAGGGAAAAGCGGATGCCATTATTTCCGGCCCGGAAGACAGCCGCCCCACCTTTACCTATTTTAATATCGGCAAAGTAGAACCGCGTGAAGACGGCAGCGTACGCGTGCTTAACGTTAACGAAACACAATACGTTACCTTGCTGCCGGAAGTTTATCCGGAAGCTGCCGAACTTAAACCGGGCGACAAAATGCTGTTATGGTACGAAATTTCTACCTTAAGTTTACCCGGCCAGGCTACTGCAACCAAAGCCGTTTTATTGCAGCAGGGCCTTGCTGATATTAACATCAGCACAACGGCCGGAGTAATTGCTTTAAACGGCAAAGAGCTTGCAGACGTTAAACTTGTAAACAAAAATAACACTTTATATGTTCCTCTGCGCGCCGTAGCAGAAGCACTTGGCTATACCGTAACATGGAATCAGGACGCACAAACCGCAGTTGTTTATGACGGCCCGCGCAGCGCAGTATGCACAATTAACAGCAATGAGTACGGCAAACAGCGTATGCGCATTAAACTGCAAAACAAACCGGAACTTATCGATGGCGTAACCATGGTGCCGGTAGAGATGCTGGATTATGTTATGGGCTACAGCGTAAAAGTGAGTGCGGCGCATATTTAAAATTAAATATTAAGTTATGATAAAAAATGGCGGATAAAATCCGCCATTTTTTTGTAAAGAAAAAGCGGATGGCAAAAAGCCATCCGCTTTAACAGTTCTAACTATAAGATTAGAAAGTGAATACAACTTCAGTCCACAGAGTCTGTGCATCTTTAGCGCTCAGACCAGCTTTGTCTTCGCGACCTTCGAAGTCTGCATATTTGATACCAGCTACAATATTTTTAGCAAGAGTTACATTTGCACCAATATCAAAACCTTTGTAACCGTCACTGGTCAGGTAGCCGAGACCATCTGCATAGTCTGCATAACCACCGCTGAATACGGTCGGCTGGAGATAGGTGGAAGCCGGACGATCGCTGTAGTTAGCATATACGCCCCAAGAACCTACTTCAGAAGCTTTTGCGCCTTTGTAGGTCAGGCCTACTAACCAACCATTGTTATCAGTAGATTCATCAACATAATCAGCTAAAGCATCGTAGCTATCGGAATCACCATAGAACCAAGAACCTCTCAAGGTCAGGTCTTTAGCGATTTCGCCTTTAGCGGAAACTTCCCAAATTTCCTGTTCACGGAAGTTGTCAGCTTTATAGTATTTAACACCTGCGTCAACAGCGCCAATACCAGCTTCAACACCAGCTACATATACACGGTCACCATCTTCAAGGAATCCTTCATAATCGTCTTTAGTGTCCGGATCATCAGCAAAATCACCATTTACAAGGTCATCAGAAGAAGCTTTGAATGCCCAACCAAAAACTTTAACATCTTTGCCATAGGACAATTTTACACCGTCACCACGGTTATCGATTACATCAGCCTGGGTGAAGTCCATACGGCCTGCATCCATTTTAACGCCGCCAACACGACCGGATACAAATGCCCAATTCAATTTAATGTCATCATCACCGGATTCATCGGTGTAATACTGGCTGTTTTCAAGACGGCCGGTGTAAGTCCAATCTTCGTTAATTGCACCGTTTACAAACAAACGGGTACGCAGACGGCCTTCATTACCTTTTGCATCGCCATCTACATCTTTGTAAGAAGCACGGATCTGACCGGTGATTTTTACATTGTCAGCTTTCTTTTCGAGGTTAGCTACGCGAACACCGAGGCTGTCCAGTTCGTCAGCAAATTCTGCTGCCAGTTTGTCTACGTTTGCGCCTTTAGCCATAGCTTTTGCTACAATCTGTGCCATTTCATAACGGGTCATCAGTTTGTCGCCGCCGTAGGTGCCGTCAGGATAACCGTCTACTACACCTTCTGCTGCCAGTTTGTTTACTGCGTCATAAGCCCAGTGGCCAGCCGGTACGTCGCTGAACGGGTTAGCTGCATATGCGGATGCAGTTACGCCGAGAGCCATAGCCATTGCAAGTACTAAAGATTTTTTCATTTTGTTTTCCTCCCTTTAGAAAAACACATTTTATTTTTATAAAACGCTTGGGAAGAAATTTCTGCTTTCGGCATCTGCCCTGAGTGCGAGTCTCCTGGTTTCCTCTACCGTTGCAAACGCTTAATTACATTTTCTTCCTGCTGCGGTTTATAAACCCCAGTGAAGGCCTGCCCCTGAGGAAACGGCAAGCCTTATTGTATAAAGTATTGAGTAAACCTGAAAAACGTTCCTGAGGAGAAGGTTTTTTTGACTACCCAGTCTTTTATACAGCCTCATTATAACACGTTCGCCCCCCCCTGTAAAGACCACTTTTAAAGATAAATCTGAATTTTTCGCTTTTTCACCGTCTGCGCAGCAATACCCCGAACCCCCGCCGCGCTAAGGTAGAAACTTATAAAAGGTTTCAATACGCATTTTTTAAAGCACTGCTTAACCGAAATTTTACACTACGCTCCTGCGTTTTTAACTAATCTGACAAGGCTTTGTTCTGCTCTGCCCCAAATTTGGGCAATAAAAAAAGAGCCGGAAGTTATCCGGCCCTGCCATAACAATTTTAAGTTTTAAACGAAAATATATTTCAAAACAAACAAAAATGCCAGTATATACATAATACCGCTGATATTCTTTTTACCGGCTGCGCCGGAAAGAACATTGATAACAACATAAGAAATTATGCCAAGCGCAATGCCTTCGGAAATTGAATACATAAACGGCATGGCAATAATGGCAATAAAACCGGGCACTGCTTCGCCCATATCGTTAAAATCAATGTTCAAAACGGTAGCCAGCATTAAAAAGCCTACAATAATAAGCGCCGGTGCCGTTGCAAATGCCGGTATTGCCAGAAATACCGGTGCAAACAGCAAAGAGGCCAAAAAGAGTATTGCCACGGTAACAGCAGTAAGGCCTGTGCGACCGCCAGCCATAACACCGGAAGAACTTTCGACAAAAGTTGTTACCGTAGAAGTACCGAGCACAGCACCTGCCGATGTTGCAACAGAGTCAGCCAGCAGCGCTCCTCTGATTCTGGGCAGACGGCCCTGTCTGTCGAGCATATTGGCTTTGGAAGCAACACCGATTAAAGTACCCAGTGTGTCAAACAAATCTACAAACATGAAAGACAGCATTATAGTAACAAAATTAAAGGTAAAAATATAGCTGAAATCCATCTGCATAAAGCTCGGCATCAGGCTCGGTATATATAAGCCGTTAGAAAAATCCGGCATTACCGAAAATGCGCCTTTGGCCGGGTCGGGAATATAAATGCCTGTTACTTCCGCTATTATGCCAAGGCCCCAGGTAATAAGTATGCCGAGCAAAATTGCGCCGCGCACATTTTTTATCATTAAAACCGCCGTTAAAATTACGCCTATCAGCGCCAGCAGCGCGCCGATACCGGTTGTATAAAACTCTCCGCTTGCAAGCGACGCCTTAAACGGATAAATGCTTACCAGCGTTGCGCCGTCCACAACAAGGTGCGAGTTTTGCAGGCCGATAAAAGCAATGAACAAACCTATACCGCCGGTAACGCCATATTTAAGCGAAAACGGTATGCAGTTAAAAATTGCTTCACGCACTTTTGTAAGCGACAGAATAAAAAACAAAATGCCTTCAACAAATACGGCCGCCAGTGCAACCTGCCACGAATACCCCATTTGCCCTACGACAGTATAGGCAAAAAATGCGTTCAGGCCCATGCCGGGCGCCAGCGCAAACGGATAATTGGCAAAAAACGCCATAAACAACGTGCCGATGCAGGAGGCAATGGCAGTTGCCGTAAATACGGCACCGGAATCCATACCGGATGCGGATAAAATAGCTGGGTTTACAGCCAGAATATAAGCCATAGTCATAAAAGTTGTAATCCCGGCCATCATTTCCGTTTTGGCATTGGTACCGTTTTCTTTAAGTTTGAACAGATTTTCCAGCAAAATATCAACGCCTTTCAAAAATAATGAGCCGCTTGTAAAAAGCGGCTTGAACATTAAATACACATATAAATTTTATTCGATATGATTATAAATGTCAATTTTAAATTCTAAAGTCGCGTTCGCCTTCTTCAATGTCCTTCAAATGGCGTTCTACAAGTTCGCGCACTTTTTCGTTGGGAATATTATGAATTTCCTTGGCAATAAGTTCGTCACCCAGTTCTTTTACATGCGGAGAAGCGTAATCTACCAGATATTCTTTTAATGTCATCAGCGCATTGGGATGGCAGCAGTTTTGAATCTGCCCGCTCTTGCAGAGGCTCATAAAGCGGTCGCCGGTACGCCCTGCGCGGTAGCAGGCAGTGCAGAAGCTCGGAATATAGCCAAGTTCCATCAGCCAGCCTACAACTTCATCCAGTGTACGGTTATCGCTTACATCAAACTGGGCAGAGTCATTTTCTTTTTCCGGTTCGGCATAGCCGCCAACGCTGGTGCGGGAACCGCCGCTGATTTGCGAAATGCCGAGGTGCAGCACTCTTTCGCGGGCGCGCTGGCTTTCACGGGTTGATACAATCATGCCGGTGTAAGGCACGCTGATGCGGATGCAGGCAACAAGTTTTTCAAAAATATCGTCGCTGATGCTGTTATCGAAAGCAGACGGGTCAATATCATCTGCCGGGCAGATGCGCGGCACGCTGATGGTATGCGGGCCAACACCGTGAACAGCTTCCAGATGTTCTGCGTGCATTAAAAGCCCTGCAAATTCATAACGGTAAAGTTCAAGCCCGAACAATACGCCGAGGCCGACATCGTCTATGCCGCCTTCCATTGCCCTGTCCATTGCTTCGGTATGGTAGGCATAATTGCTTTTCGGCCCGTAGGGATGAAGTTTTTCATAACTTTCTTTATGATAGGTTTCCTGAAAAAGAATATAAGTGCCGATACCGGCTTCTTTTAATTTGCGGTAGTTTTCAACCGTAGTTGCGGCAATGTTAACGTTTACCCTGCGGATTGCGCCGTTTTTATGTTTAATGCTGTAAATTGTTTTAATGGATTCAAGAATATATTCAATCGGGTTATTAACCGGGTCTTCACCGGCTTCCAGTGCCAGGCGTTTATGCCCCATATCCTGCAAGGCAATAACTTCGGCACGGATTTCATCCTGCGTGAGTTTTTTGCGGGCAATGTGTTTGTTTACGCTGTGATACGGGCAGTACACACAGCCGTTAATGCAGTAATTGGAAAGATAGAGCGGTGCAAACATAACAATGCGGTTGCCGTAAAAATCTTTTTTTATCTGTTCTGCCAGCGCAAAAATTTCCGCGTTTTTATCCTCCAGTTCGCAGTCCAGCAGTACCGCTGCTTCGCGGTGGCTTAAGCCTTTGCGCAGTTTTGCCTTTTCAATAATCTCGGAAATAAGGGCAGCATTGTTTTTATTGGCTGCGGCATATTCCAATGTTGCCATAATCTCGTTATGGTCAATAAATTCTTCGGCCTTCATTGATTTTGCATCATACATTTGATTTTCCTCCTTAAAGGTCAGGACGAACCTTCCCTGTCAGTATTTCTCCTATAAAAAAGCCCTAAGGCATTAAGGACTAAGCCTGTTTTCCGGCATAAAGCGCTTTGGCCGTAACTCCCGGCAGCATGCCGATTTTTCCTGCAAGCGCGCTGATAATGTTCTGCGGCGCATCAAGAACTATGCTGATAATATGCAGATTTTTTTCGCGGTAAGGCAGCCCCATGCGCCCGATAATATAACTGCCGTAATTATGCAAAATAGCATTCAGTTCTTCAACAGCGGCAGTGTTTTCTACAATAATGCCCAAAAGTACCACTCTTGTATCCATAACAATGCCCCCTAAAAGTTTGCGGTACGTTTTGTAATTAACCGTGCCAGCAATATGCCGCAAATACCTGTTACCATCTGCGGCCAGCCCATCATAAAGCCAATGGCAAATACCATTTTTTCAGGCAGCGCCAGCACTTTTAAAAGCACAAGGCTTGACGTAAACATGCAGATTGTTTTGGCAAGCGGCGCCAGCATAAGCCCGCGGTGCCATGCCCAATGGCAGATAAGCACAAACACGGCGTTGCCGCCGGTAACTACCGGTATTAAGAGCGGTATCGGCAGCTGCCCCTGCAAATATGCAAAAAACGGAAGCAGCACAACTGCAAGAAGCGCCGGTTTTAAACCAGCAAGGCGCACTGTAACGGCAAGCATCATATTAACCAGCGTACCTATAAAAAACATGCTTGCCATTGGCGGCAGCGGTATAAAAAGGCGCAGCGACTGCAAAACAACCGTCAGCGCAATAAGCATTCCCCCGCGCACTAAAGTTTTATCCATAATTTATTACCTTGCCGGGCATTCTCTGGCAACAAAATTTTTATAAGCCTCTAAAAGCTGCGGCACTACTTTGCCCACTTCACCGCCGTTCAGCAGTTTGCGGTCTATTTTAACTACGGGCACAATTTCGCAGCGCGGCCCGCAGATAAAGGCTTCTTCTGCTTTTAACGCAAAATCCACATCAAATTTTTTCTCTACAACCGGCATGCCCAAATCAAGCGCCAGGCGTTCTTTAATTACTTTGCGCGTAATATTTTTATGAATGTTTTCGTTTTCGGGAGCCGTCCACAAAACTTCATCTTTTACAAGCATAAAGCTGCTTTCGGTGGTTTCGGTAATTTTTCCGTCGCGCACAAGCAAAGCGTCAAAAGCACCGCTGATAGCTGCTTTCTGGCGTGCCATTACTTCCGGCAGGCGGTTTAAGGTATTAACGTCGCAATGCTGCCAGCGCAGGTCTTTTTCGGTAATAAGTTTTACACCCTTCTGCTGTGCCTCAACAAGCTGAGAGCGGTCTGTAAAAACAGGCTGCATTACAAGCTGCGGCACGCTCATTTCCGGAAAAGCCAGCCCGAACGGCGCACTGCCGCGTGTAATCTGCGTATAAATTTCGCCGTTTTCCATACCGGTGGCTGTTATTAACGCTTCATGAAACTCAACCAGTTCTTCCACCATATAAACGGCAGGTATTTTTAAACGCGTTACGGAAGTAAAAAGGTTTTCCATGTGCGGAATCATGCCAAAAACCTTGCCGTTATAAACCGGCACAATTTCAAAAACACCATCGCCAAACTGATGCCCGCGGTCGCAGTATTCAATAAGTCCTTCTTTACGGTCAACTATATCGCCGTTAATCAAAATCAAATCTGTATTCATGCTTTGCCTCCGTATTTTCAAATATTTTGCAAACAGTATGCCTTGTTAAAAAGCACTGTGTCATTGTATAATAATATAGCGGCGTTTTTTACTGCCGCTTATAAACATTAAACCTATTTTATTATACAACATTTCTTTTTATTTGTCGCTTATCTTATTTTACAAAAGTAAGGAGGAACCTTAGATGGCGCATTTACCACCAATCGTTTCCGACCTCGCTATGATTTTGCTGGTAGCAGGTATTACTACCATTCTTTTTAAAAAGCTCAATCAACCGCTTGTACTCGGATATATCGTTGCCGGTTTTATTACCGGCCCGCATTTTTCCTTTTTCCCGACTGTTACGGATTTTAACAACATCCACACCTGGTCTGAAATAGGCATTATCTTTTTAATGTTTTCGCTTGGGCTGGAATTCAGTTTTAACAAGCTGAAACAAGTTGGCAATACCGCCTTTATTGCAACCATAGTGGAAATTGCCGGTCTGCTTTCACTTGGCTACGGCGCTGGCACGCTTATGGGCTGGAGCCACATGAACAGCCTGTTTTTGGGCGGCATGCTTTCCATGTCATCCACAACCATCATTATAAAAGCCTTTGAAGATTTAAAAATGAAGGGCAAACGCTTTACCGAAATGGTTTTTGGCATATTAATTGTAGAAGACATTGCCGGTATTATCATGATGGTTCTGCTTTCCACACTTGCTGCCTCCGCAGGCATTTCCGGCACGGAGCTTTTGGCCAGCGTTATGCGCCTGCTGTTCTTTCTGGTATTGTGGTTTGTGCTTGGCATTTACCTTGTGCCTACCTTTTATAAACGCTCGCTGAAACTGATGAACAACGAAACGATGCTTGTTACCTCCATCGGCCTTTGCCTCGGCATGGTTGTTCTGGCAACGCATCTCGGCTTTTCCGCCGCACTTGGCGCTTTTATAATGGGTTCGCTTATTGCTGAAGCACCGAACTCCGAAAAAATCGAGCACCTTTTCACCCCGGTAAAAGATATTTTCGGCGCAGTGTTCTTCGTTTCCGTCGGCATGCTGGTAGACCCGGCACTGCTTGTGGAATACTGGCTGCCCATTATCGTGCTTATTATAGTTACCATTGCCGGCAAACTTATTTTTTCCGCCGGCGGCGTGCTGCTTTCCGGGCAAAACCTGCAAACTTCAATTTTGTGCGGTTTCAGCCTGGCGCAGATTGGTGAATTTTCCTTCATTATTGCTTCTTTGGGCATGAGCCTTGGCGTTATCAGCGATTTTATTTACCCTATCATCGTTGCCGTATCCGTTATGACGACTTTTACCACGCCGTTCTGCATTATGGCTGCCGACCCGGCTTACAAAATTATCCGCCGCCTGCTGCCGCAGCGTATTAACGACTGGCTTGACCGTTACACCGAAAAAAATATCAGCACCAGAGCCACCACTGACTGGAGCAATTTTTTGCGGGAATATTTTACGCGCATGCTTATTTTTACAACACTGCTGACGGCGATAGCGCTGTTTGCGGAATATTATTTAAGCGGTTACCTGCGCGATGGTTTAAAACTGCCTTATGCAGACATTATTACCGCCGTGCTTACTTTCATTATAGCGGCACCGTTTTTACGCGCAATCCTTGTTAACCGCACCAGGCGTTCGGAACTTTTTTCCGTACTGTGGTTTGAAAAACGCAGCAACCATATTCCGCTTATGGTGCTCATCCTATTAAAAATTATTGCCGCCGCAGGCTTTATCTTCTTTGTATTCGCCTGGATTTTAAACCTGTCTGAATTTTTTGCCGCCGCCGCAACTTTAATTACGGCTTACTTTATTTCTTCTTCCGACTGGCTGATGGGCGAATACCTGCGTATGGAATCGCGTTTTCTGGTTAACCTTAACGAGCGCCATATGTTAAAACACCGCCAGGCTTTAAAAGAATCTGGCGAACACACACCTTATGGCTGGTTTGACGAAGATTTGCAGTTAGCTCACTACAAAGTGGAAGAAGGTTCCATTACTGCCGGGCAGACTTTGCTGAACCTCGCCCTGCGCGAATCTTACGGCTGTAATGTTTTGCAGGCCGATACCGGCAGGCAGATTCACGATATGCCGGGCGGCAGCTTTACAATCACCGCCGGAACAAAGCTTTTAATTATCGGCACCAAAGCGCATTTTAAACTTTTAAATGCCGCCATAAAAAATAAAAATCTTGGCCTTACCATGCTCGATTCTCCAGTAAGCATGCGCCAGTTTATGCTTGTTAACGAAGCCGAAGGCCGCCACGATATTGCTTTTATGCCCTGCGCCATTACGGTTGACAAACATTCACCGCTGCTTGGCAAATCCATAAAATCTACCGATATCCGCAACAAATGGCACTGCCTTGTAATAGGGCTTGAACGCGGAAGTTACACCATAGTAAACCCCAATATTTCGCTTGTGTTCGAAAAAGGCGATTTATTATGGGTTCTGGGCAAACAAAAAATGATTAACCAGCTTGTCCGCGACGAAATTTTGTAAAACTTACGCGCAAAATAAAAACTGCACTTCTTTCCGTTTTATACGGATTGAAGTGCAGTTTTTTTGTTATCATCCTAAAAAGCTGCTGATGAAATAATAAATCAGGCCAATGCCTGCTATTATAACAAACAGCGGCATAAAGAAAATAAACAAACCAATCAGTACGCAGATGACCAGCAAAGCGGTAAGCAGCCCACCGCCGCAGCCAAGATTTTTAACGTAAATTTTAGGGCCTCTGCCGCTGCGCGCACCGCTGTATTCTTCGCTGCGGTATTCATAAGTCTGCCTGTATTCAGAGCTTCTTGTGCCATTATTTCCGGCAGCGTTTTCTTCATAACCACTTTCGTCAATGGTTACGCCTTCAAACTCATCACGCTCATGCGGATTGAGTATCGTTGCTTCCTGCTCGAATCTGTAATGGCAATATGGGCATTCTTCAGTGCCTTTAGGCACTTCTCTGCCGCAAAAATTACATTTCATAAAGTTCTCCTTTACATGTAAGCACTCATGAGCATTGCCAAAATGCCTTCTTCGTTGCTGTAACGCGGGTCATGCTTTTCTATTTGCAGCACTTCGCATATCGTTTCGGAAGCCTTTTGCATAGCAGCCACTTCCGTTCCGCAAAAACCGGCAATGCGTTCATCAAAGAAAGTATAGGCACCGTTAAGTTTTACAAATGTATAAATTATGCCTGCTGCCCATACCGTTTCGCTGTAAGCAGCCAAATTTGCACCCGCAGCCTGTAAATCGCACCACATCTGCGTTGCCAGCCGCACATCTGCAAGTGCAAAGTAATTTTTCAGCATAATATTTTTTAAAATACCAGCAACCAGCGTTTCATCACTGTAAGGCGCTGCCGCGAATGCGGTATGTTCCGTATAGTTGTTAAAGTTTTTATGCGCAATGCCTGCCGCATATAAAAACAGCATATTGCGCAGCACCATGGGATAATACTCGCTGAACCACTGCCAGTTTGGTTCCTGCTGCTGTACGCTTACCCATTTATAAGCGCGTTTTAAAGTATCGCGCAGGCATAAAGCGTTTATATTGTCTATCTTGTAGCCTCGCATATTTTCGGTAAGCATATTATCGTTGTAAAACAAATGCCCGATAAACAGCATATCAGTTGTATCAATATCTTCAGTTAACGGCAAATTAAGCTGATAAGTTTCGTTTGTAAGAAAATCACGGCATAAATACATGCCTTCTTCGCCAAAACCTTCCACGGTAAACAGCACCAGGCGCGCAGAAATAATTTCCTTTAAAATATCGCTGTTGCGCTTGGCAAAGCCTGCATCGTAGTAACGGCTGTCACTGCTGCATACAGTTTCATAAAAATATTCCAGCGGGTGCATGTCACGCAGCATCAAACGGTAATCAAGCAAAAAATAATCCCAAAATGAATTAAAGGCTTCCTGCCTGCTTTTTGCCGACTCGTTAATGGCATTGCCAAAAATTCCATGATACAGCACGGAAGCGCGTTCCAAATCAACACTGAACCGGCTTTCAGTAAAAAATTCATGCATAGCCGCATAAATTTCCTGCATTCGTTCATTTACGTTTAAAAATATTTTATTGGAAGCATCCGGTACCGTAAACAGGCGGCGGTCTTTATTTTCATCAGTAAAACTTCCGTCCGGATTCACAATATTCATTTTTCCGCCTGCCAGCAGTTTTTCTTCCGCTTCAAGCGGAGCACCGGCATCAGAAATTACATTTTTCTTCTGTAAATAGGCGTACAGCCTCACGCAGGTATCCAGAAAATATTTTGTATGCTCATAATCGGCGTCAAATTCAGATACGTTGCGGCCGCACCAGGCAATGCAGTCCACAAAATCATCCGCGCTCATATCGCCAAGCATAAGTTCCGTATTACCAAGGTAAAGGCACAGCATTGTCAGCTGGTCCCATATATCATACAATTCTTCCGGCGTTTTTCCATGCCATGCTTCTATACGCAGAAAGCCCTCGGCGTATTCCCGACGGAGCAGAAAATTCCAGCCCGGGTCATGCCCGTAAAAATCTTCCACTAAATCGTAAACATTATCCATACTTTATAAAATACCTCTTTCTGTGATAGCTTATTATAACATATACAAGCGGGCAACTACAATAATGCTGCCCTGTATAAAAAAGAACGGCTTTGCAGCCGCTCTTTGAAAAATTTTTTATTCTTCGCCGATAACCAGCACTTCCGGATGAAGTTCCACACCGGCTTTTTCCATAATTACTCTGCGCACGTCCGCTATCAGCTGCAAAACATCTGCCGCCGTAGCGTTGCCGCAGTTTACAACAAAACCTGCATGCTTGGGCGAAACCTGCGCGCCGCCAACCTTATAGCCTTTCAATCCGGCTTCTTCAATAAGCGTTCCGGCAAAATATCCCGGCGGGCGCTTAAACATACTGCCGGCACTTGGCATTTCCAGCGGCTGCTTGCTGATGCGCCTGCTGCTGAAATCGTCCATCATGGCTTTAATGGCGTCTTTGTCGCCGGGCTGCATGTTCAGGCAAACTTCGGTAATAATATAGCCGCTTTCCTGCAAACTTGTTTTACGGTAGCCAAACTGCAAATCCGCAGCGGTAAGCACAAACTCCCTGCCG
>ULWT01020803.1_pt1 | contig 19988 bp, 17 predicted proteins | sample 1960611 | NCBI WGS metagenome assembly ULWT01 (sample SAMEA4835819, study PRJEB28245) | human gut metagenome | biome: gut microbiome; material: fecal sample | place: Denmark | collected 2008
TGAATATAATAGACTAGTGAGCGAGCATAACTTTTTTTATGATGGACTAGAAAAAGGAATGAAAAAACGGAAAAATAGAAATAGCAAAAAAAATGCTAAAAGAAAAAGTACCAGTAGAAATGATAGAAAAATTTACTGAACTATCAAAAGAAGAAATAGAAAAAATAAAATAAGATAAAACCAAATAAAGCTGTGCAATTATGCATAGCTTTATTCAAATCCACAAAATCATGAAATCAACCTTTCCAAAATCTGAACAGCATTAGAAGCAGCACCTTTTCTAAGGTTATCAGAAACAACCCAAAAATTAATACCATAATTAACACTAAAATCTCTTCTAATTCTACCAACATAAACCTCATCAGTACCATCAGCTTTAGTTGCAATAGGGTAATAATTATTTTCTATATCATCTACTAAAACAATTCCAGGAGAATTTTGCAATAAAATTTTAATATCATAAATATCAATTTCCTTCTCAAATTCAACATTAATACTTTCACTATGGCAATTTTTAACAGGAACTCTAACACAAGTTGCAGTAATTGGCAAATTAGGTTTATTTAAAATTTTTCTAGTCTCATTAATCATTTTATATTCCTCTTTTGTATAACCATCAGGCATAAAAACATCAATATGTGGCAAACAATTATTAACAATAGGATATGGAAATTTTTTAGGAGCAATTCCAGAAATACCATTTTCTAAATCTTCAATACCAGATTTTCCAGCACCAGAAACAGCTTGGTAAGTAGAATAAACAATTCTTTTGATATTATACTTATCATCTAATGGTTTTAAGGCTACAACAGCTTGAATTGTAGAACAATTTGGATTTGCAATAATTCCATTATTTTCTTTGATTTTTTCAGGATTAACCTCTGGAACAACTAAAGGAACATTTTCGTTCATTCTAAATACACTACTATTGTCAATAACAATACATCCCGTAGATGAAGCAATTGGAGCAAATTTCTTAGAAACTTCGCCACCTGCACAAAAAATTGCAAAATCAAACTTTGTGTCAAATGAATTATCTTTTAGTTCTTGAACAATATAATTTAGACCTAAAAATTCAATTTTATTTCCAGCTGATTTTTTAGATGCAAATAATGTATATGTACAATTTCTAAAATTTTTCTTTTCTAATACTTTTAAAACAGTTCGACCAACAACGCCACTACAGCCAACAATAGCTATTTTGTATCTATTTTGCATAATCTAACCTCCAATATTAATTTTATTTTAGTATATTAAAGTTAGATAGGAAAGGTGAAGGAAATAATAAAAAAAGAACAATCCAAACAAAAAATTTCGCTAAAAAGTTGCATAATTTTAACAATAAGAGTATAATAGAAAAAGAACAATAATAAACATATAAAAAAAGAAATAAAAGAGAGGTAAAAAAAATGGAATATATGTATATACTAAGAGAAGCATTAGTCTGGGTAATAACAATATTTTGGTTATATCAAATAGGAATAAGCTTATGCTCACTAGTAAAACTAAAAGAAAAACCATTAAAAGTAAAAAAAGACCACAAATTTATGGCAATAATACCAGCACACAATGAAGAAGCAGTAGTTGGAAACTTAATAGAAAGTTTAAAAAATCAAACATACAATAAAGAATTATATGATATATACGTAATTGCAGATAACTGTACAGATAACACAGCAAGAATTGCAAGAGATGCAGGAGCAATAGTATATGAAAGATTTGATGAAACCAAAAAAACAAAAGGTTATGCACTAGACTGGTTTTTACAACAAAAAATAGAAGAAAATGCAGACTATGATGCATTATTTATATTTGATGCCGACAATATTGTTGATAAAGATTTCATTAAAAACATGAACAAACATCTTTGCCAAGGAGAAGATGTAGTTCAAGGTTATAGAGATATAAAAAATCCAACAGATAACTGGATAACATCAGGTTATGCATTATTCTATTGGACAATGCATAGATTTTATCATTTAGCAAGATATAATTTAGGACTATCTCCAATGCTAAATGGAACAGGATTTATGGTGAAATTTGATATTATAAAAGAAATGGGTGGATGGAAAACAGTAACATTAACAGAAGATATTGAATTTTCATTACAAAGAATAATAAAAGGTAAAAAACTTGGTTGGGCAACAGACGCAATAGTATATGATGAACAACCAACAGGATTTAAACAAAGTTGGTCACAAAGAAGCAGATGGACAGTTGGACATATGCAATGTATGAAAGAATATACAAACAAATTAGCAGAAGCAGCAAAAGATAGAAAAACAATGCTTAACTTTGATGGGTTCTTATATATAATAGGAAGTATACCAATGTTCATATTAACAATTGTTTTACTACTTTCAAATGTTCTAATATACTTTGGAGATGGAATGACACAAATGGAATTATTTATTAACATATTAAAATACTTAGTTCCAACCTTTGTATTACCATCATTAACAGCAGCATTTGTTATGTATTTAGATGGAAAACCAATAAAACCAATGATTAAAGGATTTTTTACATATCCATTATTCATGGGTTCATGGATTGCAATAAACTTTAAATGTTTATTTAAAAGAGAAACAAGTTGGGAAAAAATCGAGCATAAAAGAAGTATTAAAATTACAGACATGAATGAAGAAAATCAAGAAGAGGAAAAAATAGTGGAAAAAGTGTAAAAAATATTTGAAAAAGCTTGCATTTTTACCAGAAATTGGGTATAATATTAATATAACATACGAGACGTTAAAAGAGTGGGAACAAATCCCACTCTTAACTTTTGGAAATAAAGGAGGTAAAAAGTGGCAAATATAGAAGAAAAAGTAGAAAAACTAATAGAACCTATCATAGAAAAAATAGGATATGAGCTATATGATGTTGAATATGCAAAAGAAGGAAAAAACTATTTCCTAAGAATTTTTATAGATTCTGAAAAAGGAATAGATTTAAATGACTGTGAAAAAGTAAATGATGCAATTACAGACATACTAGATGAAGAAAACTACATAAAAGAACAATATTTCTTAGAAGTCTCTTCACCAGGAATAGAAAAAGTATTAAGAAAAGAAAAACACTTAGAAAAAAATATTGGAACAGAAATAAGTGTAAAATTATTTAAAAAAGATGAAAATGGAAAAAAAGAATATAAAGGAATATTAGAAGGTTTTGATGAAGGATATATAAAAATAAAAGAAGAAAATCAAGAATTCAAAATAGAAAGAAAAAATATATCACAAATAAAAACAGTTTATAATTGGGATTAATAAAACCAAAAAAATAAAATGATTAAAAATCAAAGAGGAGGAATAAAAATGAAAGCTATTGATAACAAAGAATTAATATTAGCGTTAGAAGAACTAGAAAAGGAAAAAGGTATAAAAAAAGAATACGTATTAGAATCAATAGAAACAGCATTAGTTACAGCATATAAAAGAAATTTTGATGCATTAGAAAATGTAAAAGTAGACATAGACCATAATACAGGAGCAACACACATTTATTCAATAAAAGAAGTAATGGAAAGAGCAAATGATGATGCATTAGAAATCAGTTTAGAAGATGCACACAAAATAAACAAAGACTTAAAAATAGGAGACTCAGTAGAAGTAGAAATAGTACCAAAAGACTTTGGTAGAATAGCAGCACAAACAGCAAAACAAGTAATAGTTCAAAAATTAAGAGAAGTTGAAAGAGACATAGTATTTGACGAATATAGCCAAAGAAAAGGAGAAATAGTTTCAGGTATAATTCAAAAAGCAGACAAAAATATTGTAATAATGGATTTAGGAAAATTAGAAGGAATAATGCTAGCAAAAGAAAAAATGCCAACAGAAACATATAGAGTAAATGATAAAATAAAAGCATATATAGTAGATGTTGAAAGAGGACTAAAAGGAGCACCACAAGTAATGGTATCTAGAAGTCATCCAGACTTTGTTAGAAAATTATTAGAATTTGAAATACCAGAAATCTATGAAGGATTAATAGAAATAAAAGCAGTATCACGTGACCCAGGTTACAGAAGTAAAGTTGCAGTATATTCACAAGACCCTAACATAGATCCAGTTGGTTCATGTGTAGGTTCAAAAGGAGTAAGAATTCAAAATGTAATAAATGAATTACATGGAGAAAAAATAGATGTAATTGAATGGGATGAAGACCCAAGTGTATTTATAGCAGCAGCATTATTACCAGCACAAATATTAGCAGTTGATATAAAAGAAAACGAAAAATTTGCAGAAGTAATAGTACCAGATGACCAATTATCATTAGCAATTGGAAAATCAGGACAAAATGCAAGACTTGCAGCAAAACTTACAAATTGGAAAATTGATATAAAATCAGAATCACAATACAGAGAATTTTTAGAACAAAACGGTAAAAATGAAGAAGATGTAAATGAATAATATTCGTGATAAATATTTAATTCTAAACATAAATTAGAAAGAAAGGTGTATGTTAAATGAAAAAACAACCACAAAGAACTTGTATGGGATGTAATGAAAAAAAAGACAAAAATTTACTAATTAGAATTGTAAAAAATCAAAATGGAGAAATATCAATAGATAGAACTGGAAAAAAAGAAGGACGCGGAGCATATATCTGTGATGACGAAAAATGTTTAGAAAAATTAATAAAAAGCAAAAGACTTGAAAGAATATTTGAAATGAGTATATCACAAGAAATTTATGATAGTTTAAGAGGTGTAATTATTGATAAATAATAATATATTAGGATTAATAGGCCTAGCTATGAAAGCTGGAAAAATAAGCTTTGGAGCAGATAGTGTTGAAGAAGACTGTAAAAAAGGAAAAATACATTTATTAATAATTGCACAAGATGCTTCAGAAAGAACACAAAAAAAATTTAAAGAAATTAGTGAAAATTATAATATCGAATTAATAATAGATAGCAATATTGAACAACTAAGCAAAACAATAGGAAAATCAAACAAAGCAATATTAGGAATAAAAGATAGAAATTTTGCAAAATCAATTCAAAAAAAATATAATGGGGGTGATATTATTGGGTAAGATTAAAATATATGAAATAGCAAAAAAACTAAACTTAACCAGTAAAGAAGTATTAGAAATGGCGCAAAAATTAAATATCAATGTAAAAAGTCATATGAGCGGTGTAGAAGAGGAAGAAGCAAAAAAAATAGAGGCTCAATTAACAAATAATTCAAATGAAAAAACAAAAAACTCTACAAAAACAACAAAAAAAGAAGAAAAATCACCTGTTATAATAAGAAGAGAAGTTATTATAGAAGAAGAGAATAAAAAACAAGAAGTAAAAAAAGAAGAAAAAACTAACAATGGTGTAGGATTTGTGGAAAGAAAACAAAATAATAATTACAATATTGTATACAGAAACAAACCCAATAAACCAAAAACAGTTAGTGAATTATTTGGAATAAAAAAAGAAGAACCAAAAGCAGAAAAAATAGAGAAAGTTGAAAAAGTCGAAAAGGCAGAACAAGGGGAAAATAATCAAAAAATGCAAAAAGAAGCAGAAACAAAAAATACAGTAATTGAACAAAAAACAGAAAATAGAGAAAGAAATAATAGAAAAGATAATAGACCAGAAAATAATAGATTTGACAGAAATGATAGAAATGAAAGAAACAATAATTACAATAATCGTAATAATGGAAATAGACAAAATAATTTTAACAAGTCTGGTAGACAACAAAATAATTATAATAACGAAAATAGAAATAATTTTGGAAGAAATAACAACAATAACAATTACAAAAATTATAATAGTTCTAATAATAATGGAAACAATAATTTTAGAAAAAATAATAACAGAAATAATTATGAAAACAATGGAAATGTTAACGGAAATGGTGGAAATAGATTTAATAACAGAAGACCATTAGATGAAAAAGGAATAGAAAAAAATATTAAAAATATTATGTCTGTTGAAACAACTGAAAAAGAAGTAGTTAGAGAATATAATAAAAATATAGACAAACAAAAAAATAATAATAAATTTGATGAAAACAAAACAAACAAAAAATCAAAAAATAGAAAAAATCAAAATTCAAGTTTTGATGAAGGAAAATTAAAATCATTAAAACAAACAAGTAAATTATCAAATATGTTCGAAGAACAAGATGGTGGAATGTTAGACTATTATGATTTAACAACTCAAAGAGGAAGAAAAGGCAAAAAGAAACCAGTAAAAAATGAAGAAAGAAACAAACAAAAAATATTTGAATTAACAGAAATAGAAATTCCAGAAACAATAACAGTAAAAGACTTAGCTGCTGAAATGAAAAAAACAACAGCAGAAGTAATCAAAAAATTATTAGGTTATGGAATAATGGCTACAATAAATCAAGATTTAGATTTTGATACAGCTTTCTTAGTTGCCGGAGAATTTGGAATAACAGCTAAAAAGAAAGAAACAGTAACAGATGAAGATATTTTATTTGATGATTCTGAAGATAAAGAAGAAGACTTAGAAGTAAGACCACCAGTTGTTGTTGTTATGGGACACGTAGACCATGGTAAAACATCATTATTAGACACAATAAGAAAAACAAATGTAATAGGTGGAGAAGCAGGTGGAATTACACAAGCAATAGGTGCATATAAAGTAAAAGTAAATGATAGAGAAATAACATTCTTAGACACACCAGGACACGAAGCATTTACAGCAATGAGAGCTAGAGGTGCACAAATTACAGATATAGCAATATTAGTAGTAGCAGCAAATGATGGAATAATGCCACAAACAGTAGAAGCTATAAACCATGCTAAATCAGCTGGAATACCAATAATTGTAGCAATAAACAAAATTGACTTACCAGATGCAAATGTTGATAAAGTAAAACAAGAATTAATGAAATACGAATTAGTACCAGAAGAATGGGGAGGAGACACAATATGTGTTCCAATATCTGCTAAAAACAATACAAACATAGACCAATTATTAGAAATGGTATTATTAGAAGCAGATGTATTAGAATTAAAAGCAAATCCTCATAAACAATCAAAAGGTGTTGTTATAGAAGCAAGACTAGATAAATCAAAAGGTGCTATTGCAACAATGCTTGTACAAAGAGGAACACTAGATGTTGGAGATACAATAATAGTTGGTTCATCAATTGGTAGAATAAGAGCAATGGCTAACGAAAATGGAAAAAGGGTAAAATCAGCTGGGCCATCAACACCAGTAGAAATAATGGGACTAACAGAAGTACCAGAAGCGGGAGATATTTTCTATGAAGTAAAAGATGAAAAAACAGCAAAACACTTAATAGAAAAGAGAAAACGTGAAGCTAGAGAACATTCAATCAATAATGGAACAAAAGTAACATTAGACAACCTATTCAGCCAAATGGAAGAAGGAAACTTGAAAACTCTAAACTTAATAGTAAAAGCAGATGTACAAGGATCTGTAGAAGCAATAAAACAATCAATGGAAAAACTACAAAATGAAGAGGTAAGAGTAAAAGTTATACATGCAGCAGCAGGAGCAGTAAACGAATCAGATGTTACACTAGCAAAAGTATCAAATGCAATAATAATAGCATTCAATGTTAGACCAAATCAAACAGCAAAAGACATGGCAGACAAAGAAGAGGTAGAAATAAAACAATATTCAGTAATTTATCAAGCAATAGAAGAAGTTGAAGCTGCAATGAAAGGAATGTTAGACCCTAAATACGAAGAAAAAGTAATAGGAACAGCAGAAGTAAGACAAACATTCAAGATTTCAAATGTAGGAACAATAGCTGGAGCATATGTATTAACAGGAAAAGTAGAAAGAAATGCTGGAGTTAGAATAATAAGAGAAAATGTTGTTGTTCACGAAGGAAAATTAGCAACATTAAAAAGATTTAAAGATGATGCAAAAGAAGTATCAAAAGGATTTGAATGTGGTATTCAAATAGAAAACTACAATGACATCAAAGAAGGAGACATCATTGAAGCATATGTTATGGAAGAAATAAAAAGATAGGAAAAGGGAAAAGGGGACGCCCTTTTTTTCCCTATCAAAAAATTCCCTATTTATAAAAGATAAAAGGAGGTAAAATAATGCCTAATAGAAATAATAATAGAATAGGACGTATAGATGAAGAATATAGAAAAGAATTAAGCCAAATAATCTCATATGATTTAAAAAATCCAAATGTAACAGGAATGATAAGTGTTACAAAAGTAAAAGTAACAACTGACTTAAAATATGCAAAAATATATGTAAGCATATTAAACTCAAAAAACATAAAAGAAACAATGGATGGCTTAAAAAAATCATCAGGATTCATAAGAAGCGAACTTGCAAAAAGAATAAATTTAAGAAATACTCCAGAATTAATCTTTGAAATAGATGATTCAATAGAATACGGAGCAAAAATAGACTCAATATTAAAAGAAATATTACCAGAAGAAAGGAAATAAAAATGACTCTAGATAATATATTAGAAGAAATAAAAAAAGCAGAAAAGATAGTAATATTAGCTCATGAAACTCCTGATGGAGACGCAATAGGAAGTTGTCTAGCAATGAATTTAGCTGTAAAAGCATTAGGAAAATGTGCAGATGTTGTAATAAAAGAATTTCCAAGAGTATTTGACTTTTTACCAGGAAGAGATGAAGTTAAAACAGAATCAAATGTTGAACAATATGATTTAGCAATAGCATTAGACTGTGCAGATTTAAAAAGATTAGTTGGCAGAGAATATTTTGAAGAAGCAAAACAAACAATAGTTATTGACCATCATGGAAGTAACAAAATGTTTGGAGACATAAACTTTGTAAATCCAGTAGCACCAGCATGTTGCCAAATTTTAATAGGAATGTTCGAATACTTTGGAATTGATATAAACAAAGAATTAGGAACATGTATTTTAACAGGAATAATAACAGACACAGGTGGTTTCAAATACCCTGGAGTAACAGCCGAAACTTTTGAATTTACAGCTGAATTATTGGGCAAAGGAGTAAATGTTTCAGACATCTATAAAAGAGTTCTACAAACAAAAACAAAAGCTAATTTTGAATTAATGAAAAGAACTTTAAATAGAATGGAAATCTTAGAAGACGGAAAAGTTACATTTACATATGTTACAAATCAAGATTTAAAAGAGGTTAATGCTGGAATAGGAGACCACGAAGGATTAGTTGAACTTGGAAGAGATATAGAAGGTGTAGAAGTTTCTATATTTATTAGAGAAAAAGATGATGAAGAAAATACCTACAAAGTATCAATGAGATCAAATAATTACGTAAATGTTTCTGATGTTTGTTTAATGTTTGGCGGTGGAGGACACCAAAGAGCAGCAGGAGCAATAGCACAAGGAACAATTGAAGAAGTAAAAGAAAAATTATTAAAAGAAATAAGGAAAGTATTAAAATAATGAATGGAATTTTAATAATTAATAAAGAAAAAGGATGTACATCACACGATATTGTGTATAAAGTAAAAAAAATATTTAATGAAAAAGTAGGACATACTGGAACTTTAGACCCCTTAGCCGAAGGGGTTTTACCCATATTAATTGGAAAAGGAACTTTATGTTCTAAATATTTAATCAACCATGATAAAAAATACGTAGTAAATTTAGAATTAGGACAAAAAACAGAAACAGCAGATTTAGAAGGAAAAATAATAGAAGAAAAAAAAATTCCTGATAAAAGTTTAACACAAAGCAAGATAGAAAAAGTATTAAAAAGCTTTATAGGAAAACAACAACAAATGCCACCAATATATTCAGCGATAAAAGTGAATGGTAAAAAACTATACGAATATGCTAGAAAAGGACAAAATGTAGAAATAAAACCTAGAGAAATAGAAATATATGATATCAAATTAATGAATATAGATGCTCAAAAAAAGCAAATACAATTTGAAGTATTTTGTGGAAAAGGAACATATATAAGAAGCTTGTGCGAAGATATAGCAGAAAAGCTAGAAACAGTAGGCTATATGGAAAGCTTAAAAAGAATTCAAGTAGGAGACTTTAAAATAGAAGAAAGCTCAAAAATACAAGAATTAGAAGAAAATAAGGAAGATACAAAATACTTAGAAAGTAAAATAATATCTGTAGAAGAAATCTTTAAAAACAAAGAAAAAATAAAATTAGATGACAAAAAAATGCAATTATTCTTGAATGGAGTAAAAATAACACAAAATCAAGAAAATGACATCTACAGAATTTATGATAAAAATGAAAAATTTATAGGAATTGGAATAATACAAGACAAATTATTAAAAAGAGATATTATATTAGATTAATAAAATAAAAACACACTTCATATACTTAAATAAAAAAGATATGAGGTGTTTTTATGTTTTATATTCAAAAAAATGACAAGCCTAACATTATAGAAAAAACTTTCAACATAATAAATATGCAAGAAAATAAGCTATTTTTACCAATAACAGCAAATACAAGTGAAAAACAAATAGAAAAATTAGCACAAAAAACCAAAAAGATTATATCAAAATATTCTAATAGCAAAAAAATAGTAATAAGCAAAAATTTACAAGAAGAAATTACATACATAAATTATTTGAATTCATATGGATTAGACATTTCAGATGGAAGATGGCTTTACGAAATATTAGCTACAGATATAATTAAATACATAATAGAAAAGAAAAAAATCAAAAAAGAGGAAACAACAATATCAATTTTAATAAATGACTTAACAGAAATAGAACTAGAAAATATCAAGATACTAGCAGAAAATTATAAAAATTTGAATATAGTCACAAATCATATTGAAAAGTTTAAAAAATTAGAAGATAAATTTATGGAAAACGGAATAATGATAACAATTGTTAATAATAAAAAGAAAAGTTTAATGAAATCAAAAATAATACTTAATATTGATTTCCCAAACGAACTGATAAACAAATATATGATAAAAGAAGATGCTATAATTATAAATGTGCCAGGAAAAGTAAAAATAAATAGGAAAAGATTTAACGGTTTAATTGTTAACAATTATGAAATTGATTTTAGAGATGATATAAAAAGTGAAGAGAATTTGATGGGATATGAATTTTATTTGAGAGATGTGTATGAGTCAAGGCTTTATAAAAAACAAACTTTTAGTGATATAAGAAATGCTTTAAAAAAAGATGGAGTTAATATTAAAAAAGTTTATTTAAGTAATAGTGTTTTGTGACCAAGGAAGAGGTTGTTTAAAAATTTTCATAAAAGTCTTTCATTTTTATAAAAAGTATAATATAATAAGTGTATTAAATGCTTGGCAAGGAGGTATAAAAAATGCCAAATAAAAATAGTAAGAAAAGTACAAAAAGAACAAGCCAAAATAAAAATGTAAAAACTAAAAAACAAGATACAACAAATAAATCTACAAATAGCAAAAAGAGTAAAAATGTAAAGAAACAACATCCAAAATTAAAGCTTGCATTAAAAATATTATTAGTTATATTTTTGCTTTTATGTGTAGTTGGAGCAGGAGTTATTGCAGCAATGATGTTTGGACTATTTGGAGATGATTTTGATATAACTAAAGAGGAATTAACAATAGGTGTATCTAATAGTATAGTATTAGATAAAGATGGAAATGAAATTGCTAATTTAAGTAGTGATGAAAAAAGAAAAGTAATTAGTTTAAGTGAAATGCCTGACTATTTACCAAAGGCATATATAGCAATTGAAGATAAAAGATTTTACAGTCATAGTGGAGTTGACTTTAAAAGAACTTTTGGAGCTATATTAGGTGTTGCAACAGGAACTGATAGAGGTGGAGGAAGTTCAATTACTCAACAATTAGTAAAAAATATAACAGATGAAAAAGCAAGATCAGGATTAGCTGGAATTATAAGAAAAATGAAAGAATGGTCAAAAGCTGTACAAGTTGAAAGAATGATATCAAAAGACCAAATTCTAGAATTATATTTAAATGTAATATTTGTTGGTGGAGATAATATTCACGGTGTAGAGCTTGGAGCAACATATTATTTCGATAAAAGTGCGAAAGACTTAGATTTAGCAGAATGTGCATTTTTAGCAGGAATTAACAATTCACCAAATAAATATAATCCATATGATTCAGAAAAAGACCATTCAGAACTAATAAAATCAAGAACTTTAACAGTATTAAAAGAAATGAAATCACAAGGTTATATAACAAATGAAGATGAATATAATGCAGCAGTTGCAAAAGTAGAAGCTGGACTTACATTTAAAAAAGGAAATACAGCTAGTACATATTCATATTCATACCATACACAAGCAGCAGTAGAACAAGTTGTAGAACAAGTGATGAAAGAAAAAGGCTTATCAGAAGACTTTGCTAGAAAATATGTATATAGTAGTGGATTAAAAATATACTCAACACAAGATACAACAATACAATCAAGAGTCGAAGAGGAAACTACAAAAACAAAATATGTTGTATCTGGAAAAGAAAAAGACCCTAAAACAAATGAATTAAAAAATGATCATACACAAGCGGCTTTTGTAATAATTGACCATTCAACAGGTTATGTAGTAGGATGTTCAGGTGGATTAGGCGAAAGAGAAGGTTCAACATTAAATAGAGTAACTCAATCAGTAAGACAACCAGGGTCTTCAATAAAACCAATAGCAGATATAGCACCAGCATTACAAGAAAAAGTAATAACACCAGCAACAGTATATGATGATGTATTAACAGAATTTGGAGGAAATTACCATCCAAAAGATGATGGTGGTAAATATAAAGGTTTAATAAATATAAGACAAATAATAGCATATTCTCAAAACGTACCAGAAGTGAAAATAATGAGGGAGCTAACACCAGGAAAATCAATAGATTATTTAAGAAAATTTGGAATTACATCATTATATAAATCTGGTGAAAATAAAGACAAAAATGATGAACATTTATCACTTGCAATAGGTGGTATTTCAGATGGTATAAGTCCATTACAAATGGCAGCAGCATATGCAGCTATAGCAAATGATGGAGTTTATATTACACCAACTTTCTATACCAAAGTTACAGATGCATCAGGAACAGTAGTATTAACACCAACACAAGAAAAAACAAGAGTGATATCAGAGCAAAATGCATATCTAGTAAAATCAATATTAAAAGAACCAGTAAACTATGGAACAGCAACATATTGCAGAATAAATGGAATAGATGTTGCAGCCAAAACAGGAACAACAGATCATAGTTATGATAGATGGCTATGTGGATTTACACCATATTATGCAGCAGCTTGTTGGTTTGGATATGACAGACAAGAAGAAGTAAAATGGAGTGGAACAAACCCAGCAGGTTTGATATGGTCAAATATAATGAAAGATGTACATTCAACATTAGAAAATAAAACATTTGCTAGACCAAGTGGAATAGTAGAAGCAAAAGTATGCAAAGTAACAGGTTGTTTGGCAGTTGAATCTTGTACAGATACATATACAGAAATGTTCACTCAAGATAATTTACCATCAAAATGTGAAGGACACGGAACACAAAGAGTATGTACAGAATCTGGAAAGTTAGCAAATGAATATTGCCCAGCAGACAAGGTTCAAACACAAAGCTATGGAGGAACAGTTCCAAAAGAAAAATTAGGATTATGGAAAGCAATAAATAGTTCTTCAAAAACAGGAAATGAAAAAATAGAAGAAACATGTACAATTCATAAAAAACCTGAAGAAAAACCACAAAATACGGTAACTAATACAAACACAACAAATACAACAACAGGAAATACAACAAATACTACTGGCGGAAAGAATACAACTGGAAATACAACAGGTACAACAAATACAGCAACAAACACAACCAATACAAATACAACAGATGCAAACAAGAAAAAATAAAAACAAACCTTAAAAGGAGGAAAAATGGATTTATATTTTTATAACACATTAACAAAAAGAAAAGATTTATTTAAACCAATAAATCCAGAAGAAGTAAGAATATACTCATGTGGACCAACTGTGTATAAAGATGCAACAATAGGAAATATGAGAACAAATATATTTCAAGATGTCTTAAGAAGAGTTTTACGTTATAATGGCTATAAAATAAAACATGCTATGAACATTACAGATGTTGGCCACTTAGTATCAGATGGTGATGAAGGTGAAGACAAAATGTTAAAATCGGCAAGAGAAGAACACAAAACACCATTACAAATAGCAGAACATTATACAAAATTATTCTTTGATGATTTAAAATCATTAAACATAGAAACACCAGAAATAGTATGTAAAGCAACGGATCATATAAAAGAAATGCTAGAATATGTAGAAAAATTAATGGAAAATGGATATGCTTATGAAACATCAACAGCAATTTACTTTGATGTTTCAAAGCTAGACAAATATCCAATACTAACAAACATAGATGTAGAAAATCAAAAAGCAGGTGCAAGAGTAGATGTCGACCCAGAAAAAAGAAATCCATACGATTTTGCATTATGGATAAAAGCACCAGAAAATCACTTAATGAAATGGGATAGCCCATGGGGACCAAGTTACCCAGGATGGCATATAGAATGTTCAGCAATGGGACAAAAATACTTAGGAGACCAATTTGATATACACACAGGAGGAATAGACTTAATACCAACACACCATGAAAACGAAATAGCACAAAGCAAAGGAAAATGCGGAAAAATACCAGCAAATTATTGGCTACATGGAGAATATCTATTAATAAACGGTGGAAAAATGTCAAAATCATTAGGAAATGTATATCTAGTAAAAGACATCAAAGAAAAAGGATATGACCCACTAGTATATAAATTATTTAGTTATTCATGCCATTATAGAAATAAACTAAACTTTACTTGGGAAGGAATAGACTCTGCATCAAAATCATTAGAAAGATTACGTAATAGTTATCAAACAAACCTAAACGGAACAGATGAATTATCAAATGAAGATAAAACAAAATTAGTACAAATCGAAGAAAACTTCCATAAAGCAATAAATGATGACTTAAATATGCCACTTGCAATGAGCTTTGTATGGGAAGCAGCAAGATTCGAAAAGAAAAATCCAGAAGTTGCAAAATTATTAGCTAAATTTGATACTGTTTTAGGAATAAAAATTGATGAAATAAATTCAAAAAAAGAAGAAATTCCACAAGAAATTTTAGATTTAGTAGAACAAAGAAAAATTGCAAGAGAAAATAAAGATTGGGCTAAGTCTGATGAATTAAGAGATTTAATTAATGAAAAAGGCTATAGTGTTAAAGATACAAAAAATGGTCAAGAAATTTATGAAAAATAAAATGTCAAAGGGGACGGCCTTTTTTGACATATTACAAAAATCAAAATAATAAAATAAAAGTTGTCAAAAAAGGACGTCCATTTTGACAACATAGGAGGAATAAAAATGGCAATATTATTACCAGGAGGAGCAGGATTTATAGGAAGTCATACTGCTGTAGAATTATTAAATAAAGGAAGAGAAATAGTCATAATAGACAACTTCTCAAATAGTACACCAAAAGCACTTGAAGCAATAAAAAAAATAACAGGAAAAGATTTTAAATTCTATGAGATGGATTATTTAGACAGAGAAAAATTAGAAAAAGTATTTGAAGAAAATAACATAGAAGCAGTAATGAACTTTGCAGGTTATAAAGCTGTTGGAGAATCAGTACAAAAACCAATAGAATATTATGAAAACAATATATCAGGAGCATTAGTATTATTAGATACAATGAGAAAATACGGATGCAAAAAATTTATATTTAGCTCATCAGCAACAGTATATGGAGAACCAGAAAAAATGCCAATAACAGAAGATACATCAACAGGAGGAACAACAAATCCATATGGAACAACAAAATTATTTATTGAACAAATATTAAAAGATATCTATAAATCAGATAACACATGGGACATATGCATATTAAGATACTTCAACCCAGTAGGAGCTCATGAAAGTGGACTAATAGGAGAAGAACCAAAAGGAATACCAAACAACTTAATGCCATATGTAGCAAGAGTTGCAGCAGGAACATTAAAAGAATTATCAGTATTTGGAAATGATTACAATACACCAGATGGAACAGGTGTAAGAGATTACATTCATGTTGTAGACTTAGCAAAAGGTCATATAAAAGCATTAGAAAAACTAGAAAAAGAACAAGAAGGATTATACATTTATAATTTAGGAACAGGACACGGAGTAAGTGTATTAGATATGGTAAAAGGATTTGAAAAAGCAACAGGAAAAGAAGTACCATACAAAATTGCACCACGTAGACCTGGAGATATTGCAATATGCTATGCTGATCCAACAAAAGCAAAAGAAGAATTAGGATGGAGTGCAGAAAAAAATATTGATGATATGTGTAAAGATAGTTGGAATTATATAGAAAAAAGTCAAACTAAATAGTTTGACTTTTTTTGATATATAGACTATAATAATATATGTATTTTAAAGGGTTTGGAGGAAATAAATTGAAAAATTTTAAACAAATAATAGCAAAACAAATATCAAAAATAATAAATATAGATGAGCAAGAATTAACAAGTTACATAGAAATACCAAAAGACACCCAAAATGGTGACTATGCTTTTCCATGCTTTAGACTAGCAAAAGAATTAAGAAAAGCACCACAAGTCATTGCAAATGAAATAAAAGAAAAAATAGAATTAACTGATGAAATAGAAAAAGTAGAAGTAGCAGGAGGTTATTTAAACTTTTTTATAAATAAATCAGAATTAGCAGTAGAAGTATTAAAAGAAATTTCAAATGTAGAGCAATATGGAAAATCTGAATTGGGAAAAGAAAAAAATATAGTAATAGACTATTCAGCACCCAATATAGCAAAACAATTCCATATAGGACATTTACGTTCAACAGTAATAGGTGGAGCTTTATACAACATATATAAATATTTAGGGTATAATGTAACAGGAGTAAATCATTTAGGAGACTATGGAACACAATTTGGAAAACTAATAGAAGGTTACAAAATGTGGGGAAAAGAATATAATATCGAAAAAGATCCAATAAATGAACTAACAAAAATTTATATAAGAATAAATGAAGCTTGCAAAGAAAATGAAGAAATATTAGAAAACTGTAGAAATAATTTCAAAAAATTAGAAGATGGAGACCAAGAATGTGTTGAAATTTGGAAAAAATTTAGAGAACTAAGTTTAAAAGAATTCCAAAAAGTATATGATTTATTAGGAAGCAAATTCGATTCATGGAATGGAGAATCTTTCTATTCAGACAAAATGCCAGAAGTAATAGACATATTACAAAAAACAGGTAAATTAGTAGAATCACAAGGAGCTAAAATAATAGATTTAGAAGATAAAGGAATAAATACACCATGTATTATAGAAAAATCAAATGGTTCTACAACATATGCTACAAGAGATTTGGCAGCCATACTTTATAGAGCAAGAACATATGATTTTGACAAAGCATTATATGTAACATCATATGAACAAGTATTACACTTTAAACAAGTATTTGAAGTAGCAAAACTTTTAGGACTAGATGAAAAATATACAAAAGGATTAGAACACGTATCATTTGGAATGGTATTATTACCAACAGGAAAAATGTCAACAAGAGAGGGTAATGTAATAAGATTAGATGAATTACTAAAAGAAGCAATTTCTAGAGCTAAAGAAATAATAGAACAAAAAAATCCAGAATTAGAAAATAAAGAAGATGTAGCAAAAAAAGTTGGTATAGGAGCAGTTATTTTTAACGACTTATCAGCATCAAGAATAAAAGATGAAGTATTTGATTGGGACACAATATTAAACTTCCAAGGAGAAACAGGACCATATATTCAATACACATATGTACGTACAAAAAGTGTATTAGAAAAAGCAGAATATTTACCAAAAATTGAAGAAGTAAAAACTGAAATGCTAACAGATGAATGTTCACAAGATATACTAAAATTAATATACAATTTCCAAGATATATTAGTTCAAGTAACAGAAAAGAATGAACCATCAATTTTAGCTAGATATTTAATAGATTTAGCAAAAGCATATAGCAGTTTCTATAATGAAAATAAAATAATTGTAGAAGATAAAGAAGTGCAAAATGCACGTGTATATTTAACATATGCAACATCTGAAGTTTTAAAGCAAGGAGCTAAATTATTAGGAATAGAAATGCCTGAAAAAATGTAAAAATAAGAGGAGTAGTAAAAATTACTACTCCCATTTTCATATTAATCTCCGCCGTCATGTTCCTTTTTCATAGTGCTCACCAACTTTCTATAATATGAAAAATTAATAGTTACTCAAAAAGTATAACAAAAAGTAATAAAAAAATCAATAAAAAAAGTGGAAATTCATAATTCCCACTTTTTTTTAATAAACTATTTTTTATCATCTTTCATAACTTCTTTTATAGCTCCTAAACTTGAAAGAGCACTAGTTGCTTCAAAAGGAATAAATACTTTATTAGCTTCACCATCAGCAACTTTTTCTAAAGCTTCAAGAGATTTTAATTGAACTAATTTTTCATCTGGATCTGATTTCTTAATAGCATCATAAACCATTTGAATTTCTTTAGCTTTAGCTTCAGCAACTTCTTTTATAGCTTGAGCTTCACCGGCTGCTCTAGTAATTCTAGCTTCTTTATCAGCTTCAGCTTCTAAGATAGCAGCTTGTTTTTTACCTTCAGCAATAGTAATTGCAGATTGTCTTTGAGCCTCAGATTCAAGAATTAAAGCTCTTTTATTTCTTTCTGCATTCATTTCTTTTTCCATTGCATCTCTGATATCAGCAGGTGGTGTAATATCTTTAATTTCAACTCTATCTATTTTACATCCCCATCTATCAGTAGCTTCATCCAAAACAACTCTTAATTTATTATTAATACCATCTCTAGAACTAAATGTTTCATCTAAGTCCATTTTACCAATGATATCACGAATTGTTGTAATAGCTAAATATTCAATACCTTTCTTTAAGCTTTGAATTTCATAAACAGCTTTTGCTGGATCTGTTATTTGATAAAAAACAACAGTATCTATAGTAATTGTAACATTATCTTTTGTAATAACTCCTTGAGGTGGAACATCCATTGTTTGTTGTTTTAAACTAACAACACTTCTTACATGATCAAAAAATGGAATTATAATTGTAAGACCTGCATCAGCAACTTTATAAAATTTACCTAATCTTTCAATTATATAAACCTCAGATTGTTTAACGACTTTTATTGATTTGAATGCTATAACTAAAATAATAGCTAATAAAATTAATAAAAATACCATAATTAAATCCTCCTTATAAACTATATTTATTTTAACACTTAAAAATATTAAGTAATATAAAAAACTAAATTAAATTTTAGACTCTACTTTTTCTGATTCAACAAGTTTTACAATAGCTTTAACACCATTAATTTTTAAAACTTCAACCTCTGAACCTTCTTTAATAATTTCATCATTTTCAGTTTCAGCAGACCAAACTTCACCATTCAATTTTATTTGACCAGAAGAGTGAATAGGGTCTATATCTTTTATAACTAAAGCTTTTTTACCAATAATGGAAAATACATTAGTATTTGTTTTTTTAACATCAACAAACTTTTTTACTAAAGGCTTAGTTGCTAGTATAAAAATAGTTGAAGTTATTAAAAATACAGTAGTTTGAATGATTATATTTGTAGTAAAAAAACTAACAATCATTGCAAATAAGGCACCGATTCCAAACCAAAAAATTAAAAATCCTAAAGTAAAAATCTCACCTACAAAAAATAGTCCGGCAATGATTAGCCAAAATTGCCACATAAAAACCATCTCCAATCTTTTCCATACATTTATATTATACTATAAAATATGAAAAAAAGAAAGAGGTAACACAAAATTTGTAAGCTCGAAAATTGTCGAACGATTTATGTTGAAATAAAGCAAAAGATATGTTAATATATATTTATGCAATTTATTTGACATTGCATAATACAATTTTTAAATAATTTTTTAAAATCAAACAACTTAGAAAAGGCAAAAAATGGAAAATCAAGAAATTTTAATTCTAAAAAAGATTAA